>Ga0209888_1000068_pt1 | contig 72502 bp, 67 predicted proteins | sample OrgsoiDNA_201059_FD_185807 | JGI IMG/M metagenome (GOLD analysis project Ga0209888, IMG submission 185807) | Permafrost soil microbial communities from the Arctic, to analyse light accelerated degradation of dissolved organic matter (DOM) -... | ecosystem: Environmental > Terrestrial > Soil >...
AGCGTCAGCTCGTGCTTGGCGTGGCACCACGACAAAGCGTTCAACTCGAACGTGGCGGACTGTCGATCGTTTTTTGTTTTGAATTGTGGCTGGCGCCCCAGCCCTTTGAAGAAACGGTCGAACGCCGTGTTCAGGTTTCGCAGGGCTTGCTGCAAGGGCACGGCGCTTGGCTCTTTGAGCCACGCGTAATTTGGGTCCAGCTTCAACCCGGCGACCGCCGCCGCGGTGTCCTCATACGACATGCTTTCGCCCAAGTCCCGCCACGTCGCCAGGCGCAAATCCAAACCGAAATTGTAGACAAAACGCGCGCAGCCGAACGTCTTCGCCAAGAAGGTCTCTTCTTCGGCGTCTCGCGGGTAAAAACGGGCTTTGAGGGCGTTCGCTGTCATCTCGCGATGATGCCCTTTTTTTTCTTGGAAATCAAGAGCTTTTGCGTTAGAATTCAGCCAACCCGCCGCTGTCCATCCCCGCCTTGAAAGGCGAGGTTTTCGCGGCATTTGATAAAAGAAAGGATTTTCATGTCTGTCTCTCAGACTAGTTGGCGGTTTTTGGTGGATGACGAAGCGCGCGCGGCTGTCGCTGGCGGCGCTGATTTTTGGGGTGGCATTGAGCGTCGAGCCGTTCACACCGTGATGCTGACGCCTGCGCGCGAGCAACAAGCGATCATCGGGGGCGCGTGGCGGACAGCCATTTTTCAAAAGCCGCCTCGCGTTTTGGCGACCCTGATCGAAGAGGGGCCGGAAGTTGTCGCGGCGAGCGTCGTGCTGGATCAGCAGTCTCAAACCGTGTTTGTCGCGGCCTACATGCCGCTCGATCGGCGATTTCTTCGAATGGATGCATTCGCCGCGCCTTTGCGGGGCATTCTTGACCCGGAAACGCAAGGGCAACTCGGCGAAGCGGGCGTCTTTGGCGGTCTGTTTGGCTCGCCTCTGACTCCGCTCGAGCAACTCGACGGAGTGGCCGCCGAAAGCCGCGAAGCGTTCGCTGAGCTCCTCAGGAGCAATGGGTTCAACGCCCTTTTCGCCCAAATCGAACGCGACGAAATTCAGAAAGGCCTGTCGCTGGTTAGCGCAGGCGATGAAATGGCTGGGTCTTCGGATTCGGGCCCCTCTGCGGATCGCGCCGCGCGCCGCATTTGACCGATTGCGTTCGCGCCAGGGGCCGCGGCAGGCTCGCCTTCTGCGCTGCTGGCCCTGCATATCGAGGCGCGCTCACCGACGCCCCGAGACTCCCATGGCTCATGGTTTTTCGGCCGCGCAGCATTTCTCGGCAACGCTCTCGCTCAGCGGTTGAAATTTCTGGCGTGGCCGGCTCGGACGGAATTCCGAGATTGATCATCATCGCGCGATATCTTTCGCGCGTATCGCTGAACGGCTCCAAACTCTGGGGCTTTGGCTCCATGCCGTTTTTCAGCAACGCGATGTGGCGCTCACGCTCGCCAAGCGCCGCCTCCTGTGGCGGAGCTTCCGAATTCGACCTTGACGGATTGCTGCCTCGCGCCACGTTTTTCAGCGCCAACCCTATTCCAACGATGCCCAGCGCGCCCAAGATGCTCCGACTCCACCCCATTGAAGCCGCGAACGGTTTTGGAGAAAAACAAAGCCCGACGAAAGCCGGGCTTTTGGAAATGACGCAAAAACGCCAAGTCGAGCGCTCAGCCCCGGCGTGGCGTCCGTGGTTTTGCGGCTTTCTTTGCGGTCGCCGCCTCTTCAGTGCCAGCGTTCTTCGCGCGGTCCTGGCCAGAGGCCTTTTCCGCCGACCACGAGAGGTCTTTCTGCTCGGACTTGGTGGCTTTGTCGCCCTTTTCAGCCTTCCCCGCCGAGGCGGATTGGCTTGCCGCGGCGCGCAGATCCCTCAGCATGCCTTCGACGCGGGAGAGCTCCTCCTCGGTGTGGACCACGCCGCCCTTGTTCAGGTCCAGATAGAACTGCAAGAGATCCGCGCGATTTTTGATCGTGAACATTTCAATCGTGAGGCGATGGCGTCGAATGTCGAAGGAGGTTCCCTCCAAGGTTTCAACCGTCTCATCGCCAAACACGGTGTATTTTCCGGCGATGAAATCGCGAACCGCGGTCAATCTTTGCAAGCCGTCGACGCACACGATGTCGCCGCCGGGGATGTCGCCCAAGCCTTTTGAGCCCAGCTCGTCCCAACCCGCGCAATTGAGCTTTATGGTCATGGGCGCCGTGCCGCGAAATGCGTTTTCCATAAACGAGATTTGGCGGGCTCGGTCCCACACATGCCCGCGCTGAAAATCAGGATTGATGTCAAACACGCCGCCACGCGACTTGGCGTCTTTTTCATACGCCGCGAGGCCGGTTTCTAGGCTGCCCAGAAAGTGATCGACCTTGAACGCCGCGTTTCGCAGCGGGCGAATTTTTTCGTAGAGCCCCTGGTCGCGCTCAGACAGTGAATCCCAGTGGCGCTCCGAGAGGCCAAAGCGGTCTGCGGGGGAAATGGTTTGTTTGGGCATGGGGCGTTCTCGGAGTTCGGTGAGGCTGGTCGCGTTTTGACTCAGCCAATTCCTTATTTTACTCCAAGGGGGCGACAGAGGCAACAAGCGCCGCGGCCAACTGGGCGGAATGGCTCTTTTGGGCTGTGAAAAAACTGTTGGTTTCGACTCGCGCGCGTTCGTCCCTGTTTCGTTCTATTGCCGTTTTCAATGAAGGTTGTGAGCGCGCATCAAATCCGCAATCCTTTGAGGGGCTTTTTGTCGCCGCTTTCGGCGATTGGCGCATGCTCCTCCGACCGCGACGGGTTAGGGGCTTCTCCATTCATGCCAATATGGGCGCTCAATTTGGCCCGCTCCATCATGGCGTGGAACACCGCCTCGACTCGCTCCCACTCCGAAGCCCCTTCGCCCGTCATTTTTTGATCGGTCGAATAACGCACGATCGCGGCCTCCCACTGCTCAACGCCGGGATGCGCCAAATCCAATTGCCCTATTTCAGCCAGCAGCGCAAGCGCTGCGCATGCCGAAAAGGCGCGAGAAACGCGCTCTTTCTCAGGCGTGAAGACAATTTCATCAATGGCTTCGGCGTAGTCCTCTTTGTCGACCAATCCATGGGACTCCAACACGCGCAGGCTTTGAAGCGCCAAGCGCCGCATATTTTCAACGCACCAGACCGAGGGCTCGGAAGGGTCCCAATCCTTTGGGCCATCTTGGAACCACGCCCACAAAACCTGCGACTTTTTCGCGCGCCCCATTCTTTGGGCGATCCCCGCCTCCGCGAAGGCGGCCACGATGTCCGGTTGGCTCCAATGGCTCGCAGCCGCTCGCGCGCCTTCAATGAGAGAGGACATCACGCCAGGCGCCCCCGCTCCGCCGCATAATTGAATTTGCGCCCGAATGTGATCGGGGCCTCCAAAAAAATCAATGGGCAACCCTTTGACGGTGTGGATATCCTGCCACAGCTTCTTCATCAAAGCGCTGTTGACGAACTCATTGACCAATTCCTTTCGTTGGGGGGCTGTCTCAAGGTTGTCGTCTGCGAACAAAATCGTCATCACCGTGTTCATCGCATAACTGGTTGGGCACAATATGCCTTTGTCATTCTTGAAGCGCTCATCAATGAACAGCAGCCAATTGCGAGCGAGTATCCACTCGCGGTCGACGACCGCGTCTTGGAAACGACGCCATTCTTCGACCTCAAATTCGTCGCCGGTTGCTCGCAAATCTTCGAGCGTTGGAGCTTCAAGCAACTCGGCGGCAGTTTTCTTTTTCATGAGGGCTCTTGCGCGGCAAAATCAACAGAAGGATGGGCTTGGTCGCGGTGCTGTGTTCAACGGAACGACGGGCATTTCACGCCGTTTTTTCACGCTCGAGACTGCAGCGCATATGGATCAAAAACCTTGCCCCGCCAGCGGGGGCGATTTCTTGAACGCCCGGTTTTCATCATTCTACGGCGACGCGAGGCGCGCGTCTATGACGATTTTTTGAGCGCTTGTCATGGGGCCAAGCGTTGTTTCGAACTGCGTTGGGCGGCATGCGCCCGAATCTGCGCCGCGATTCGCCGTCGAGAGCGATCAAAAATCCAACGCTTCTGAAGGCGTTTTGGCTGATGGCATCGACGCCATTTTGCTGGGGGATTTATCCTTGAGCGCCTGCGGCGGGCAGGCGCGTTGAGCCACTTATCGGCCGTGAGCAACGGGCGACAAAAAAAAATCAAAAAAAATGCTTGACGAGATGAACGCGCTTGGGCACAATGGTTCTCGTTGCACCCAACACACCTTTCCCCAAGCGAGACTCAAAATGACGAGCATTCAAAAACCGGACCAAAGCAACCGCGCAAGCGGCATGCTCCGGCTCGTCCGGAGTTTTGGTCCGCTTTCCCAATCGACGCTGCGCGCCGCGCTCAGCGGTCGAACTTCGACAACGACGCGATATTATTGATCGGCTTGCCGGACACCTGTCCGGGCCAAGTTGCTTCTCTTGCGCTCGTTGAAAATCAAGCAAAAAGACAGCATTTTGGCGCTCAAAAGCCAGGTTGCGTCGGTTCTTCTTGCTGATCCTCGACCTTTCTTTTGTCCCTGCCCAACTTTTGACATTGTTTTTGGCGTGTTTTTGCGCCCCGAATTTGCCCGTCAAGCATTGTGGTGATGCAGCGTCTTTGTAAGGCGTCGAGCAGAGTTCGATTCTCTGGCCGGGCTCCATTCCAGCGGTTTAGGACTGCTGAGGGATTGTTTTGCCTGAATTTTTGATCGGCGCGAAGTCGATCGTTTTGTGAAGACTTTTTGAGGACCATTTTTGTTTTGACGCTCCCAAAGCATTGTCGGTGATGCACCTGATTCGTAATCAGGAGATTTCGGTTCGATTCCGGATGAGAGCACCATTTTTTGATCGCTTGCGTGTTCGCTTCCGCGAGCGATGCTGGACTGTTTCAATGGATGGGCTGAGCACTGGCAGAGCTCCGCGAGCTGTAACCTCGTTGCCCCTGGCTGTAGTGGTTCGAGTCCACTCCCATCCACCATTTTTGTTGTTTTGCTCTCAAAGCATTGCTGGCGATGCACCTGCTTCGTACGCAGGAAAACTCAGTTCGATTCTGGGTGAGAGCTCCACTTTTTAGCGCTTGTGTGTTCGCCGCCGCGAGCGATGTTGGACTGTTTCAATGGATGGGCTGAGCACTGGCATGAGCTCCGCGGATTGTAAATCCGTCGCCTTTCGGCTGTGGTGGTTCGAGTCCACTCCCATCCACCATTTTTGTTGTTTTGCTCTCAAAGCATTGTCGGTGATGCACCGCCATGGTAAGGCGGATATCTCGGTTCGATTCCGGGTGAGAGCTCCACTTTTTAGCGCTTGTGTGTTCGTCGCCGCGAGTGATGTTGAACCTGTTTCAATGGATGGGCTGAGCACTGGCATGAGCTCCGCGGATTGTAAATCCGTCGCCTTTCGGCTGTGGTGGTTCGAGTCCACTCCCATCCACCATTTTTGTTGTTTTGCTCTCAAAGCATTGTCGGTGATGCACCGCCATGGTAAGGCGGATATCTCGGTTCGATTCCGGGTGAGAGCTCCATTGCCAAAAGCAAAAAAAAGCGTGAAGGGAATGGCCTCACGCCCTTTTATCGAATTCGCGTTGGCCTTCACTCGTCGTCGCTTCGCCACTCATCGCCATAGATGATGCCTCCGATGGTTTTTTTATTCTGTTGCTTCATTCTTTTTTCTTAACAGAGCTCCGCAGACTGTGAATTGCCTCTTTCCCAATGAGGCTTCCAGAGTGGATCCTTGAGCGGAGAGGATGCTTTTCAGCGCCATTTCCTCCTCGCGCGCATACGCCACTTTCGTGACGGCCATAGGGTTGCTTCTTGGCGATCTTTCGCTTGGTCTTGCGCGAATTCGCCGAGCCTTGGACTTGCTTCTCCAGCTGCCGCTGATGCCGCTTTGCCCCGATCTTTTTGCGCTTGATCCGCTCCTGGCAGATTTTGTCCGGTGCGCGGAACACGCCGCGGCTGTCCGTCATCGGGTTCGCCACGCCCCAGTCGATCCCGGGCGTGGCCGCCGCCGGCGCCTCTTCGCCGAGGTTGGCGAACTCATACATCAATTCTTGCTGCGAGCGCAAAAACCCCGGGCCCACGCCTTGCGCCCACCACGGGCGCTCGTCCGCGGGCGCCGCCCAACAAGTGCTTGTAAAGCCACCGCGCCTCTGGGTGCATGGCCGCAAGCTATTGCTTCTTCGCCTTGGGTAGCTTGCTGTCGTCAATTTGGAACGTGAAAACAACTCCTCACAGGCTCGAGCGCCGCTCTTCTGTCGCCTTTCGGGGGACGACTCGCGCTTTTTTGTGCTCTTCGGCTTGCGTGAATTTCTTTTTCATCACGCGAACATATGCTTTTTCAACATTTTTGCAACACTTTTATGCAACTTCTTGCTGGCTTTTTCTCATCACGTCCTCACCGCTCGTCTGTGTTTTTTCGCTCCCCATCCGAGCTTTTCTCCACTCGATCGCTCGGTTGCGCCGGCAGATCCTCGCCGGGTTGTTTAAGCGCGATTTTTGCGATGAAGTGAGACCGTGGAAACGACAGCCATTGGCCATTTTGCGCGCGCTTTTCTCCGCTTTTTGCCCTTTTGGCTCACAGCCCAACATTCACCCATGTCATCCTTTGCCGTTGTCTCAATCCAGGAGCCTCACCATGCCAGAAGCCCAAAATCCCCGCCATGACGCCGAAGCCCAAACGGGGCACGCGGACACCCAGCAAGAGCAGTTGGGGCAAGCCAAGCAGAGTCCGATGAAGGAGCCCGCGACGGAAACCTCGCACGCGGGCATGGGGGACGCCACCCAGGCGGCAAACGGCTCGCAAAAAGAAAACCTGTCCCCGAATCCAAAGCAAAATCCGCCAGAGCAGAAAAGCGGGGAGGAAAAGAAAGCCGCCCCTTCCGAAGCTCCCAAGGACAACGCAAGCAAAGACGACGCTGAGGCCAACAAGCTCCAACCCTACGCGCCGGCGACGCCCGTGACCAACTTGCCATCGTCTGGCGACACGCCGAACGAGGGCCCTATCGCCCCCGCCCGCGCGGCGAGGCGCGCGAACAACCCCGCGCTCGATTTTGGCGAAGGCGAGTTGCTGCAAGCCGTGCCCGTGAGCAGCGACGTCTACAATGACGCCGGCATGGACAGCACCGTGGACACCGACGGCAAAAACTTTGACGCCAAGCATCGCGAACCCGGCAAGCTGAGCGATGTCTCAACCAACGCCACGGTCGGCGACAACCTCCCGGAAGCTTTCCCCGGCTTGGGCGGCGGCGATAGCCGCCTGGGAGGCAGCAAGCCCTTGATCGCCCCCATGGCGGGCCGAACTGTCACGATCGGCGACTTCCTTCCGCCAATTCGAGTCCGCAACGCCCATGACAGCAAAGAGTTCATTCCCTTCAACCACTCGCGGCCAAGCCGGTCGTTCACCATCGAGGGATTGGGGCTGTCTGGCGCGGGCGAATCCGCGACTCCGATTGATCCCCCGTCCGCGGGAGACGCCCTCGTTCGAGAGCCCGATTTGGCGTGAGAACGGCGCGATGTGCTTGAACAGCATGCCGCGGGGCCTCTTTTCTCATGATGGGACGCCAAGCGGATTGCGAGGCTGGCATGCAAGGCTGGCATTCAACGCGATCTCAAACTCACGTTCAAAAAGCCGTCCCTGCGGGGACGACTTTTCTTTTCTTTGGTTTCCGCCCCCAAAACAAGGGCCCTTCGCTCAGGCCGCGGCCTTCTTGGACGAATGCGAAGAGCTTCGGGTCGTGGCCGCGCGCTTGTGGCCAATGGTTTCGTGTTTTGGCGATTGTTGCGCCTTTTGGCCCTTGCTGACGCCCGCGGCTTTCAAGCCGATGGCCACGGCTTGTTTTTGAGCGGCTTGCTTGTTCTTGGGATGGCTTGTGCCGATTGCTCCCGTCTTTTGCCACGAGTGCATGATTTCCTCAATGTTCTCGTGGGCGGCCTCTTGGCCCCCGCCTTTTTTCAGTGGCATGGCTGTCTCTCCTTTATTGACCCTTTTGACTTCGTGGAAGCGGCCTGATCCCTCAGGCCGCGGTTTTCGCGACGCCTTTCGGCGCCGGTTAAAACAAGGTCAAGCGTCCTCGGCCGTGATTTCATCGCGGGCACGCGAGCCCGATTGGCTTTGATGCTGATTTTGCGATTGCCCCGCGTTTTGTTGCAACGCGGCGATCAACGTCTCGCAGAACGCCGGCAAGTCGTCTGGCTTGCGGCTTGAAATGAAGTTGCCGTCCACGCATACTTCTTGGTCGACCCATGTGCCGCCCGCGTTTCGGATGTCGTCCTTCAAGCTAGGCCAGCTGGTGAGCGTGCGGCCTTGCACAATGTTGGCCGACACCATCAGCCAAGGGCCGTGGCAAACCACCGCTATGGGCTTGTTCGCCTGATTGGCTTGCCTCACGCACTGCTGCGCCGCTTCGATCACGCGGATGGCGTCTCCGTTGACCACGCCGCCCGGCAACACCAGGGCGTCATAGGTTTGTTCGCACGCCTCGTCAAACGATATTTCAGCGGAGACGGTTTCGCCCTTTTCGGTGTGCTTGAAGCCTTGGATGTCGCCGGGCTTCTCGGAAATTATTTGCGTCTGGATTCCTGCGGCCTTCAAGGCTTTCAGGGGCTCCAACAGTTCGGCTTGCTCAAAGCCGTCGACCGCCAAAATGCCCACGCATAGGTTTTTCTGCCAACCTTGGGGCGCGGCCCCTTGGGCTTGGATCGATTGGTATCCCGGCGCGGATATCGACTCCGGGTTCTGCGCTTGTTGCTGCTGTTGCTGGCGCTGCTGAGATTGTTGTTGCAGCTGATCCGCCATTTTCGAGCGATCGGGTTGCTGCTGCTGGGGCGGGCGCCCAGTGGATTGAGCGGCGTCAGCCCCTTGGTTTGAGCGTGGGGAATCTTCTTGTGAGGGGTGGAATTGAGTCATGGCGAATCTCCTTTCAGTGCAAAGCCCTTTTTCAGGAGGGCTTTTGGGTCTCTTGCGGCTAAGGGCGCCAGCAAGCTTTTCGCGTTGTTCGCGTCCCCGCTGGAGGCGAAAAGCCAGTGGTGGCCGGGCCCCGGCCAAAAACGCCGCGCCCCAGCGAACATAGGCGAACAGATGGCGACGAAAAGGCCAAAACAAAAGTCCCCCTGAGCCGCCCCCCTTGGATTTACCCGGGAAGCGCCCAATCCCCAAGGCCGTTGAAGCCCGAGCCTCCCCCACTGATCGACTGGCCGCGATCGCTGGCGCGCGCGAGCCGCCAGGCGCGACCCCCCCGGGCCGAGAACCCTTCGCTCCATTGCCTCGCTCAAACTTCCGCAACCTCGCGGAGCGGCCCAAAAAGCGTTTAACCTCATTGCGCCAGAGCGTTATCCGCGCGCCGCAAATCAAATCAACAGATAAGTTTCCGAGCGCAAGCAACGCGCCGCCGCCCCTGTTGCGAATAAAGGACAAACCATCGACTCGAGCAAGCCCTTTCCCTTTTTTTTCTTGCGCCGGGCTGCGCATTCTTGAGACAATTGACTCACTGGCTCAGCGACATGCCCCGTTTGCGCCGCGAGACTCTCGCGAATCGCATGTCGCGACACCGTCTCTTCTCGAACACCCGACCAAGGATCTTCTCCATGTCTTCGCTTCCGACGCCTCTCGTTCGCAAAACGCTGTCCGCTTTCCCGTTGCTCAAAAAACAGCGCTTTTCGCGCGCGAAACAGGACTGGGCGCAGCCCTGCCCCCACGCCAAGGCCATCAAGGCTGGATTGGCCGCGGGCATATTGGCGGTGCTCGCCCTCTACGCCATTTTTCACATGGGCGGTTTTTGAGCGGGATTGCGTGGCGGCGGGCTTCTTTCCGCATTTTTTGTTTTTTTTCAGCGCCCACGGCCTTGCTTCTCTCCACCAATCCTTTCAAAAGGGCGTTCTTTTCTCTTGTCTCTTTATCAAGTGCCGCGAAAACCTCGTCCTTCAGGGCGGGAAGGATGTCAATCATGCCGTTCGTTGCCAAAACACGACGTTTTGTCGCTCCTTGGCGCGATGCACAATCGAAAGCGCTTGCGGAAAAGATTCCCTGAGCGCATTCTTGCTTTCAGGTGAAAGACAAACGCGTCCCTCCTTTCGCCCCGCCGCGCCCATGCGCGGAATGTCGCCCAACGGATGTGGATGCGCAAGGAGCCGATCGTGCCGATTTCATTTCATCGTGAAGACGTTGTTCGCCGCATTAGCCACTCACTGGGCGGCAAAGCCAAGCGCTCTTGCGCTCCGGAGTGGGCCGCGCCATGTCCGGCCGCGAAGTCGGCTTTCTGGGGCCTGATCGCAGGATTCTTCGTGGTCGCCGCAGTCGTGTTGGCGGTGCAAGCCAGTGGCGCTTTCAAGCTGCCGGCCGATTTCCACGGGCTTCAACCCTCGCGGAAATCGCCAGCCAGCGCCGCTTCGGACACCGCCAAAAACGCGCCGGGCTCAAACTCTATCGCCGCGGCTCCCGCGGTGGCCACACGCTGAGCGCGGAGCCGAACGGCTCGCCAGTCGGAGATAAGCCGCGGTTGACCGCGGCTTATTTTTTGAGCTCATTTCGCTTTTTATTAGTTTCGAGCTCAATGTCGCGCGTTTTGAGCCGTGCGCCTGGCCTTCATCGTTTGCGGCTCACCGCAATGCCCGCGATCACAACCGGCGAGCAGCCCTTTTCCCAGCGTTTATTCTGACTTCGCTCACCTTTTGCGCGCTGGCTGGGGCGGCTTTAGGGCTGCGCCCTTTCGCGATGGCGCGCTCGATCTCAAGCGCCTCCAAACCCGCCAAGGCAACTTTCTCGCACCGGTCAAAATCCGCCTTGACCCACAAATTGTTGGGATCATTGGACAACCGGGCCCACGCCTTCTCGAATGTCCAACGACGCTCGTTGAGGGCCATCGCCACGAGCGCGAGGGAGATCAACAAAAACGCCAAGCCGCACGCTCCGGTGGCAGGCAACAACACGCCCTTGACGCCATGAGTCCATGAAGCGGCCACCAAGCCGCCCAACGCCGACCACGCCAAAAAGAAGCCCCCCGCGAGCGACAACCCGATCTCAACGCTCCATTGCCGGCACTCATTCACAAAGCCTTTTGACGGCCCGCGCACAGCGATCGCCACTTTTTTCCTCAACTCTTTTTGGCGAGCGCGCGCCGCGCGCACGGCTTTGGCGTGCCGAGATGGGGACAGAAAAAGAGGCAAAGGCCTGCTGTTCATGGAAAAGAGCGGCCACGCGGGCCAAACGAATGGAAAATGCCCAACGAAAACGCGGGCCAAGAGCCTCTGCTCTTCGCAGTTTACCGGAAGAAAGCAAGGAGAGGGCTTTTGGCGTTGTTTTCTGGCGACAATTGAGGCGTTTTTAGGCGCGACCTTTCCGCCGCGCTCGCTGCTTTCCCCCGCGCAAGGCTTGGCGTCAACGCCGAATGATCGCCGCGCTTGATTTGGCCAGGGCTTTTTGCATGGCGTTTTGCTCCACAAACTCCTCGCCGGCGCCGACTGCGAGGGTTTCAGCGTTGGCCGAATTCTGCGGAGCGCTCAACGCCTCCATTTTTTCACTTCCTGGCCCTGAGCTTTCACGCCTCGCGCTTGGATTCTCGGCTGCTGCGCCAGCCCCGCGCCGCGCGCGGCCGATTTTGCGGCGCAGGGGTTCGTCATGCCACCAAGCGTGCGGCGACCCTCGCTCCCAAGCCGCGAGAGCCTTTTTTGGCCGTGAGGGCACTCCCCAGCGAAAGCCGCCCTCGGCGGCATGGCGATTCTGGCGCTCGCCGGACGCCTCCGTTTTCGCCGCCCAGCAAGCTTCCTTTTCCATTGCCCGGCGCTGCTTGAAAGCGACCGTCGCGTCGCTCTCTGCCCGAAGCACAGAGATCAGCGTGCTGCGCGCGCTCGATTCATCCGCCCGCGCGTTTTTTTGCGCCGGCGCGCTCGTCGCGCGAAAAAAAGCCTTGCGCTCGCGTCGCGCCTCCTTCAACCGTTGCGCCTCCAGCGACTCCGACAAGACGAAATCGATCCATTCCGCCCAAGACAAGCGCGATTTTCTGGATTTCTTCGTCGGTTTTGGATCGATCAAGGAGCCAAGCATGAGGTCGGAGCCAAAGAGTCTGGGCCGCTTGCGCGGCAGGGTCAAAAAACGCGGGGCAAAAGCGCTGCTGCGGCGGCGCGCCGCGCTCGCCTAAACGCCCGCGCCTAAAATGCGAAAAAACCAAAATGCGGCCTGCGACGGGCGGCCTGCGAATGCTCCCTCAAGAAAGCCGAACCGGCAAGCGCCCGAAAACCGCAGGGGACATGCTCTCAGATTCAAAGCGCCTTGCCTCTCCCCAAAAACCCGAGGTTTCGGCGCGAAACAACAAGGAAACGCCGTCCCAAGAGAAAAAATCCCCTTCCGCGAAGAAGGGGATTTTTGCCGACAAAGGGCGCAACCGAAAAAGTCAGGTGCGCGCGTTCGCTTGCGCGTATTGCGAGCTCGCGAGCTTGCTTTTCTGCGCTTGAAGCATGGCTTCGATTCGGGCTTTTTCCTTCAATACCCGGCGAGCGTAGGCGCGCGTGGGATCGTTCGACGAGCCATTGTAGTAGCTCAGGGCCAAAGACCAGCCGCCACCGCGCTTGTCGCTCATTTTTCGCGCCTCGTCGAGAGCCGAGAGGCCCACGGCGATGTTGCCCAGGGGGCTCGCGGCTTTTTGGGCGCCGCCAACCTCCTTCACCGCGGCCGGATGATAGTGCAAAATCACTTGCATGAGGCCCACGGCCCCGCCTTTGGATTTGGCGGCTGCTTGGAACCGCGACTCCACCGAAATCACCGCAAGCGCCAGAGTGGGCTCGATGCCGCGCGCTTGCGCTTGCTTGGTCGCCTCATGCGTCCAGCTCGCGACGGCCGTCGGATCCACCTTGAACTCTTGCGCGAGCTGTTGGGAGAGGCCCGTCATGGCCGCACGCTCGTCCGTCGGCTGGCGAAGGCCGATGCCGCCCGAGGGCGCAGCCAACATCGTGAGCTCGCCGCCCGAGAAGGAGGCCGAGACTCGGCCGTCCACGCTCGCTTGTTTCTCTTGCAAGGAGGCCGCGGCCGCCGAGGGGGCCGCGAGGCTCGCCAATGGGGACGGCGCGCTTTGCGGGCCTGCGAGGGCCGAGCTCAATTCGGCTCCGGATTCCGAGACCCTCAGAATCCCCCCTTGCGGGGAAGGGCCCGCGGGGTCGCTCGCCAGCGGGCGAGCCTTTAGGCCGGCGCCCAAGGGGAGCAAGGTCGGGACCGCGCCGCCTTGCCAACGCGCGAAGCTCGTTTCTTGCGCGGCCCACGGATATCCCGCGTCGCGACTGAGCAAGGAGCCGACTGAATAGGGGGAGACCGGAGTTTGGGCGACTGAGATCGGCAGCACCGAGCCTGACGCGACGCGGGAGGCGAAGGCGAATGCCGAAGCCAAACGGGCTTTTTTCGACTCCGGGTTGCTGGATCCGAGGTTGGCTTGGCCGGGGGCCCAGCTTGCGCCCAGGCTTTGCGCGGATGAGTCAGCGAGCAGCGAGAGCGCGTCGGCCGAGCCGGCGGGCTTGGCCATGCTTTTCTGCGCCCAACTTTGCCAAGCGACGGTGGAAAGGGCAACCGCCAAGGCGCTTGCGAGCGCTTTGGCTTTCCAGCCCATTTTCACGCTTTTTTCGGAAACCACGCGGCTCGCCCTGACGCTCTGCGCCCAAATCAACTGGCGTTCGCGGCGGAGCTCTTCGGCCGCCAGGTGCCCGGCGCGGGCGGCGAGGAGGCTTGCGGCGCCCAATTCGCGTCCAAGGCCCTTGCCCACTTCGTGGGCGAATTCGAGCGCGGTGTCTTCAAGCTCTTCGATGCCGCCGACGATGGAGTGGGCCCAGTGCTCGACCTCGTGAGCGGCGTCAATCAGCGTTTCGTCCCAGCTTGCTTCGCGCGGGTTTTGGGAGGGGATGGAATTGGCGCGCGCGGCCCGGTGAATCTGGAGGGCGGCTTGTCGGGAGGCTGTGGCTCCCTGCGCTGCGAGTGCTGCTGAGAGCGGCTTCTGGGCCGCCTGCTTTGAATCCAAAAACATTCACTGCTCCTGCATTTTCCGCCTCGGTTGGCGGCTGCGCAACATCGTCAGGGCGATTCAACTGCCCAAAGTCCGTCCGCTGGTTTGATTGTGAAGAGGCCTACATGCGTCGCCTCATCCCGATGCGGGGGAATCCCGCTGCTGATCGCGCTCCTGAGTGATCAATTGTCAAAAAATGCGGCCTTGACGCGCCGCACAACAAAACAAAAACGACAGACAAGACTTTAGCGCCATTTCCTCTTCTTGACCACCCTTTGCGCCTCCCGGCCAGGTAATTAATTCCGAAAACGGGCTTTTTTTGATGGTTTTTGTCGTTTTTTTAGCTCTATTCCTTTTTTCCCGCCACGCGGACGTGGTCGTTACGGTTCGAAAGCCTTTTGACTTCCAATTTTTATCGATATATCAACCCCGCCTTTTCCCCTTTTTAGTGCGCTCCCAATCTGATTTTCACGCTCTTTTTCTTCCTTCCAATGCTTGAACAACGCCGTTTAATTCTTTCTTTTCTGCGCTGCCGCAGTGGTATTATTTCGATTGGAGGCTTCGCGCCGCCGCCGGCCCCGCCAACTTGACTTTTAATTTTTCCATGATTATATGTTTAATAATCTGGAAACAAAAAAGCATGCCACAAGAACGGGCCGCGGCGCATTGCGACGCCCCCTCGCCCTTCCACTTGGAGAACCGTCATGCAAGACTCACAGAATTCGCTTCAAACGTTTGAAGAACATGTCATTTCGCCCCTCAATGGTTTTTTGGGCATCTTTTTGCTGTTTATCCTGTTCGCTCTCGCCGTCTACTTTGGCGTCGACTCCTTTGCGGCCGCGCCGCACGGCGAACTGATGACGCAATATGGGCAACCCGCGAGCGAGCCCCTTCTGGGCCCCTGGACTTTGCGCGCCATCGCGATCGTCCTTGGCCTGTCCTTCTTCTACAGCTTGACGGGATTTTTAACGCTTGCGCCCAACGAGGCCGTGGCGCTCACGATGTTCGGCAAATACAAGGGCGTCGTCAAAAAGAACGGTTTCTTTTGGCTCAACCCCTTTTACGAGCAAAGCAAAATTTCTTTGCGCCACAACAACTTTCTCTCGCCGACGTTGAAGGTCAACGATTCGAATGGCGCTCCCATCGAAATCGCTTGCGCCATCCAGTGGCGCGTCCGCGACATCGGCCAAGCCGTGTTCGGCGTTGACGACCTGCCCGCCTTTTTGCAAGTGAACGCGGAGGCCACTTTGCGCGCCATAGCCAGCGGCCACCCGTATGACGTGGCCCAACAAGACGATGAGCTTGAAGCCGCTCTTGCGAAAAAAGGCTCCGCGGCGATCATCGCCACGCCCGACCCCGTCACTGATGAGGCGCAACGGCGCGCGGCCGCCGTTCGCGCCCAATCCGCCCGACCGATCCAACCTCCTTCGAATTTGTCGCTGCGCGGGCACCTCGACGAAATCAGCGAGCTCTTGACGGCGGATCTGCAAAAACGCCTCGCGCCCACGGGCGTCTTGATCGAAAACACCTCGATCACGCACCTGGCGTATGCCCCTGAAATCGCCTCGAGCATGCTGCGCCGCCAGCAAGCGCAAGCGATCATGCAAGCGCGAAAACTCATTGCCCGCGGCGCCGCCGTCATCGCGGAGGACACGGTCAACTCCCTCGCGGAGAAAGTGGAGTTCACGCCGGAGCAAAAGGCGCGTGTCATCTCGAACCTTTTGATTGTCCTGTGCTCGGACAAGGAAGCCGCGCCGGTCATCAATTTGCAGTGATGTGATGGCCACGCAAGGGTCGCGCCACTCGAGGCGGCCCTTGTTTTTCGCAGGAGCTTCGCTTTCCATTTCTAAGCGCCGCGCGCGTCCTCTCTTTTTTAGCGTTCCTCGGTTCTTTTTCTTTCCCTTGTTTTTTTGTTTTTTGTTGCTCGATTGATCGACGCCCCTTCACAGCTTGTCGCGACGGCATTCCCGCCGCGGCTCGGGCCTTTTTCCTTTCCGCGGAGGCTCCATGGCCTTGCTCTTTTTGATTCTGCTGATCGCGACGCTCATCGTGTGGAGCCGCCAATCCTCTCGCGTGAAAAAACTCGCGGCGACGGTCGACGCCCTGCGCGAGCGCCTGGATCGCGTTGAGGGCGTGGCGCCCGGCTCCACGGCTGGCCTCGCGCGGCTTTCGGCGATGGACGCGCCGCCCGGGCCATCTCAGCCTCAGGCCGCCGGCGGGGCGGCCCCTGAGGAGCTTCTTGCGGCCACGGCGCTTGACCCTGGTTTCTCGGTCAAGGTCGCGCCCTCCGTGCCCGCGTTGTCCGCTCCGCCCCAAAAATTGCCAAAAATCGACGTGATTTCCTCCGGCTCCGCCGTGGCCGATCCCCAAGCGGCGTCCGCGCAAACGAACGCCGTGTCCGACGCCGCCAACCGTTTGTGGACAACCCTGAAAAAGAATTGGTTCGCGACTGTCGGCGCGGCTCTGCTTTTGCTTGGCGTCTCCTTTTTATTCCCCTTGCTCGTCAATCATGGCTTTTTCCCGCCGATCCTGCGCCTGGCCGCTGCGCTCGCGTTGGGCTGCGCCCTGATGGGCATCGGCATGCGTTTGTCGCGCCGAAAACCCGAGTATTCCCAAGTTCTGCAAGGCGCGGGCGCCGCGGTGCTTTATCTGGCCGCTTATTCGGCGATGGCGTTTTATCATATGTTGCCCGAATCCTGGGCGTTCGCCTTCTTCACGGCGCTCTCAGCCTTTGTCATTGCCCTGAGCCACAAGCAATCTGGCAAGCCTTTGGCGTTCCTGGGTTTCGCCGGCGCTTATGTGGCCCCCGTTTTGACGATCGGCGGCGCCGACAACTTGCCCCTGCTTTTGGCCTACGGCCTTCTGGTCAACGCCGCGAGCCTTTGGCAGGCATTCACGAAGCGCTGGATTGAGCTCGCGGGGCAGGCTTTCTTTTGGTCGCTTTTGATTGGCTTTTTGCTCTATCACGACGCGCAGAACGCGCCGGTCAGCATGCCTTTGATCGAGCAACAGCTCTTTTTGGCGGCCTACTCAGCCCTGTTCGCATTTTTCCCTCTTTTGTATGCGCGCCACGCTCGACCGGGCGCAAATGGGGAGACGCGGACGCTCCTTCAGCGCGAGCGAGTCGCCCTTCAAGCGATGGCCGCGATCGCCACGCCCGTGGCGCTGGCCATGGAGTTTTGGATAGCCGGCCGTTTTGGCATGACGGTGGGGGCCGCGATCGCCGCGGTCATTCATGGCGCGCAATTCGCGCGCCCGCAGGAGCCCGTCGCCGAAAACAAGCCGCTTCACGGCGCGCTTTTTGTGGCGTCTCTTCTTTTGGCGATCGCAGCGCCGCAATTGGGCGCGACCGTGGGCCTTTTGCTCGCGGCCGCTTTGGGCGTGGCGGTTTACGCGCTGTTTCCGCAGCCCACGCGCTTGCTCGCCCTCCTGCCCCTCTCCTATGTCGCGCTGTGCGCGATCTGGGACGCGCAAACCCACACCTCGGGCATCGCCGCCGCGATGCTCATCGCGGTGGGCTGGCTTTCGGTCGAGCGCCGCAGCCCCAACGAAGCGTGGTTTTTCCACACGGGGGCCGCTTTTTTCACGCTGGTGTGCGAATACGCAGCGTTTGGGCGAATGGACAACGGTCCCGCGATCGCTTTCGCGATCAATGTGGCTTTGTCGGCGACCCTTGGGCTTTGGCACTCGCGCAACCGCGACTGGAGCGCGTTGGCGTGCTTCTTCACTGTGAGCTTCGCCTTGCTGGTCGGCTGCTTTGTCGAAAAACCCACGACGCACTGGGCCGCGGCGCTGGAAATTCTCTCGGGCGCCGGACTGTGGCTCATTGCCGCGTTCGTGCTCACCGGCCGCGCCCACATGGAGCGAGCCCGGCTTGCGCTGTTGATCGCGGGCTTTGGCTTGATCGGCGCCTGGGGCGTTCAACACATTTTCTGGGACTCCGGCTTCCTGGACATCGTGGCGTGGCTGGGTTGGCCCCTCTCGGCCCTGCTGGGCTCCTTCTTGACGCCCGCCATTGTGCGCTGGGTCGGCGAGGCGCCAGCCTCCGAACGCCAGGGCGTGGTGATTTTGACCGCGATCGCCCTCATCGCGCAATGGGCGCTAGAAGTCGTTTTTTCAGAGCACGCCTCATCGCCCGCCTTGCAAGCGGTTTGGATGATCGGCGCGCTCGCCCTGATTGGTTTTTCGCGCCCGCAATCCGAGCGCCGAACGCTGATCTCGGCCAGCGTGGCCTTGATGTCGGCTTATTTCCTGGCGCAAGCGGGCTCGCAAGCCGGCATCACTTTGGCCTGGTCCATCACGGGGCTCGCGTCGGTGGTCGCGGGCTCTCGCTTGGGCGACCGCCGGCTGTGGCTGGCCGGCGCGGCCATCAACGGACTCGTCGTCTGCAAGCTGATCTTTTTTGACATGAGCGTCGCGGACCCCATTTGGCGCGTGATGTCTTTCATTGGCAGCGGCTTGTTGTTCCTGATCGCGGGCTATCTCGCGCCCGCGCCCGCTCGCGACGCGCCGTCTGACGCAGAGAACACCTCCCAAGAGCCGTGAGCGGAGTGATTCCGACGGCGCGCAAAACATGAAGGCGGCCCCCGCGGACCCATCGCGGGCTTTCCTTCGCGCGCATGGGTCCTGCCCGCGCGCGTCGGTTGGGCGGCGGTTCTTTCACGTCCAACGGCCTTCAACCGCTCAATCTCTTTCAGCGGCCGCCAAACCCCCAGACGCGCCTGTTCGGCTCGCCCGACGGGCCATTGGGGAAAGCAAACGCCAAAAAGCTTCTTTTGCGCGCCCAAATAAGCTATCTTGGCCTCGTTGGCCTGAACCCGGAATTTTCAAAACATTTCGCTTTTCCGCTATTTTCTTGGGCCTTTTGGGCGTATGAGAACACACGCCTCTTTTGCTGGGGAGAACTTCCATGGCAATCCTTCAAGACGAGGGCGACGCCCGCGCCACCGCGCGCGCGGATCCATGGCCGCAAGCGGGGGCGCCCGCGGCGCGCGCGGCCCCCGAGCCCGATTGGGATGGCTTTTTGCAAGACGCGGCGCTTCTTTTCGAGGCCGAGCCCGACTTGGCCATGATTGACGCGGGCTTGGAGCCTGACGCAACCCTCACTCCGCCGCGGCCCTTGGGACCGCGCTTGCCCGATGGGTTCCGCTTTTTGCGGGTCGGCCTCTTCGTCGAAGCCAAACCCGGAAAAAGCCTGCCCGCTGGGTGCGCTTTGGCGTTGCTGCTGGCCGCTCAGACGAGTTGGATAGAGCGCGGGATCGCTCGATTGCCCGACACCGAAGAGCCTCGCGAACCGGGGCCGGCGCCCTATTTGCTCCTCAACTGGATCAGTGGCTGGCCGCAAGGGGAAACCGCGGTGGACGCCACGTTTGGGCCTGTCGCGGCTTTCGCGGACAAGGCGCTCTCTTGGTTCTTCCCCTCCGACCCAAACGCCCCGCGCGGCGTCGAGCCTTATCGGGCCGCGCAGTTCGTCCGGCGCGCGCCTGAATTCCGCCGACTGGCGCAAACGGACAGCGTCGCGCGAGAGGAGCGCAAAAAAGCGTTGTCCAATTTGCCGGCCGCCGGGGCCGTCTCATTCTTGGAGGCGGTGGAGCTGGCTCGCAAAGAGCGCTTGGCGGCTAATTTCGCGTCAGGCTCCAAGGTCGGCCGCTTTACTTTTTCAGAGACTCCCGATCCCATTCAGCAGCCCGTGGGCCGGCGAGCGCCGTCTGGCGCGTCTTTGGGTCCATTGTCCTCCCCGCCCGATTCGAGCGCGGGAAAAGGAGGCGACAGCGGAGCGGCCAGTGGAAAACCCGCCTCGCCGCCCCGAGCGGGAAGCAAAGCCTCCGTCGACAAATCGCGATTGGCCCACCATCACTGAACCGGACCGCTCACAGTCTGCGAGACGCCGTTTTCCGCGGAGCGGTCGAAAAGCCTTCGGGCTCTTGGCTTTCCGCGATTTCCGGCACAGGCTCCATTTTTTGGGAGCCCAGGGTGAGGGTGGCCAAAGGCTCGGGGGCCAGCGGATCCGCAAGGCCAATCTCTGTTCTAAGTTGGGCGGCTTCGCGCCGGGCTTTGATGGAGCTCTTCCAATTCAAAATCAACTCTCGCGTGGGCGTGGAGCCGTTCTTCGGATTGCTCAGGCTCACGGCAGTCACGGGCTTGCCTTTTGCATTGGGCGAGGGCTTCGAAGGATCCGCCCCTTGCTCGATCAACAATTGAGCGATTTGGGCCACTTCATGCGCGCGGGCGGGATCTGCATGCGAAATCTGCGCCAAAGAACGCAACGCGGCGGTCGCGTCCTCCGCGGTGGCGCCCGCGACGATCAAAAGCTTGACTCCTTTCGGAGACAACGCATGAACGGCCGCGCCTTTCAGCGCGGACCCTGGCGGGACGCCCGCTCGGCGAAGGGCCTTGAATGTCTGCTGCGCTTGCGCGTCGCCATTTTCCGCGGCGTTCGCAGCCAGGGCCATCGCTTCAATGATGTCGCTGGAGCGGCGAACGGCGTCTCGGCGCTCGGTCAAGCCCAACGCGTTGATCTCAGCCCAGCGGCCCGCTTTCGCCCATCGGCTGATCACGCTCATGTCGCGCTCCGCCGGCGTGGGGGACGCGCATTCTTTCTCATGCAAAGGGTTGTGCTTTTTCAGCCGATGGCAATGCATGGGCGCCCCGATGTCGAGAATCTCGGTCACGCGATTGACGCCTTGTTGGTCGACCGCGCCCGCCAAGGCGCGCGAAAGCGCCTCGTGCCGCTCGGCCACTCGCGCGGAGCGTTGCTTTTCGCCCGCCATGGCCGCCCACAGCGTCCAAATTTGGCTCCAACGCTCAATTGAAGCTTCGGCGTCCGTTGAGCCGCCCAACACATACGCCGCGTGCGCGAGCGTTCGCGGAGAACCGCGCCCGGCGCCGCGCTCCGCCAAAGAAAAGAAGGCGTTCCACGCAAGGGGCCTGCGAGGATCAAGGGCGGGCAGCTTTTCAAGCGCCTTCGCCGTTTGAGCCAACGCCATGCTGGCCGCGACCTCGCCCTTCGGATTCCGCTCCAAATGCTGCGCTTCCGAGACAAATCCCGCGTTCGCCAAAGCGGCCACAGCCGGCGCCCAACGCACGGAGCTTTTCGTCCATCGTTGAGCCGGTGGCCGATTCGCCTTGGGCGTGGCCGCCTCTTGGCGCGCGCGGGCCGCTGCCGCGCGCTCGTGGTTTTCTTGCTCTGACATCTGCCAATGAGGCCGGGTCGAAACGCTTTTCTTCTTTTTCTTGCCCGCCGCCGGCGCGTCTTGCAGGCGGCGAACTTCTCGGCTCACGGGTGTGTCTGGATAGTTCGCAGAATTCAACCCATGCAGCCTCGCCAAGTCCGCCGCGGACGGGCCGCCCTTGCTGCCCACAGGAATGGAGGCCACAGCTCCGTTGCTCATCAGCCAAGACGCCAGCGCGCGTTGGCGGTCGGATTCCGCGCCCGATTGCGCGGCGCCTCGAATCAAAGCGCACAACGCATAGGCTCCCACGGACTCTTCGTCGATGGCGGCGCCCGCGTCCTTTAGGCGGCGCGCGGCGCTGAGCGTCAAATCACGGGCCACATTGATCCGAAAGCCCTCATTCGCGGACACGCCGCACGCCAAAATCGCGCTGAACGCCTTCTCGGCGTCGAGATCGTTTTGTCCTGCGGCGTCCGCGGCCAAAGCCAAGGCCAGCCCGTCGCTTGCCGCGACCCTGAGCGAGCGCGCGGGCGCCGCTTCAGCAACCCGCGCCAAATCCGCCCATTGCTTGCTCCGGGCCAGCTCATGCAATGCGTTGTAATCGGCTTCGTGCGCGCGGCTTGCGTTGGGCGCCAGCCCTGAATCCTTGAAGAGCCGAGCGGGAACAATTTTGCCCTTTGCGTCTTTGAGCTTCAACTCGCCCATCGACAACGGCGCGCCCAATTGAGCCAGCCGTTTGGCGCGCTCTGTTCGTCCAGCGCGCCACGCGCCGCAAAAAGCTCGCCCCAAAGCCTCTTCGCGCTCGCGAAAGGCCGCGAGGGCTTCCGGACTCTTCACGCCCGCTATATGGCCCTCGATGGCGTCTTTGCGCCGTCCTTCAAAAATGCCAGCCCACCGATCCAAATCCGCTTTCGGGTCATCCGACGCGCCCAAAAGAGCCGCGGCCGCGCCCAGCGCGCTTTGCCAAAGCTTTCCGCCGCCGGCTTCCGCCATCGCGAAAAAGGCGTCCCAAGCTCCTGCGCGCGCCGCGCGCTCCATGGCGACGGCCGCGACCTTCAAGGGATGCTCCGCTTTTTCGATCCGCGTCGCCTCCCCGGCCAAATTTTCATCTCGCAACGCCCTCAAGGCCGCTTCCCAAGCCGGATACTTGAAGGGCTGCCGAGGGTGCTCCTGCGCGGGAAGAGCGTTCGAATTCGGCGTGGTTTGATCAGAAATGGACATGGAGGCGCTGAGCGAGGCAAGGGACGAAGGCAAAGGCGCAGCGGGCGTTGATCAGCCTGGTTGCCGCGCATTGGTTTGAGCCACCATTTTATCTTTTTTGCCGGCTTCAGCCAAGGCGCGGGCAAGCGGCGGCTCTTTTTTCAACGCCGCGAGCCGGTTTTGAGCCTTCTTTTCGATCAACGGCCATGAACGGACGGCGCCGTAGAAGTCAAATCCGCATCGGGTCGCGCTTTTTTGAGTTCGCGTCGCGGGCGGCTGTGTTGTCTGGGGCGGACTCTGCGCTTGCTTTCGCGCGAAGCGCGGCTTCCTCCATCCAGCCGCTCGCCTCTTCAAGCCCTAAAACGCCGAGCCGGTCCGGCGTGGCCTCATTGGCCAAATTCGCGCGCAATTGCGCAATGAACGCGACGCCCGAGGCTTCTTGCCGCCACAAGGCATTGCTTGCCGGCAGGCCGGTCTCTTTGAAATCGAGGGCGGCGGTCGCCTCATTCGCGGCCGCCTCTGGATTCGGGGCTTTCCACTCCCAAGCAGCGAGCCATAGGGCTCGCGCCTTCTCCAACGCGTCGCTGCCCCGCTCTTCGGGGCCGCACCGCGCGCACAGCTCGATGGCCACTTTGGCCCAAGCCGTCGGGCCGAAAACGGCGCCGGTTTTCCAGGCTGCGCGCCAAAAAAGAGGAATTTCACGACTGGATTCAGCGGGGCTCCCCGCGGCGGAAATCAACAAAGTGGCGCGCTCCAAAACCGCTGTTTGTTGGGCCGTCATGCCTGCCAAAGCGCTGACCGCGAGGCTCCATGCTTGGTTTTCCACGGCGGACTGAAAAACGAGCGGCCACATTCTCGCCGCGTTGACTGGGTGCTCTGCGGCGAACAGCCGAGCGCCTTCGCGCCAATGTTCTCGCTCCATTGAGCGCTCAATAATGGCTCTCATTTCTTCGACGCGGGACAAATCAGACGTCGTTTTGAGACCGTGGGCCCCCCGCTTTTCGGCCAACGCCGGCAAGGCCATCCCCAGCGCCCGCAGCATGCCCGCGGGGCCGAAATCGCGCAACGCTCGCACGCAGACGCCGGCCAAAAACGCCTTGGCCTCCACGGAGCTCTTGCTCGCGTGAAACGCGTCCGCGATCCAATGATATTCGGCTTGAAGCAAATCCTCTTTGGAGGCCATATTTTTTTCTTCCTTTTTCTCTTGCTCAGAGACGCATGCCCCCGTTTTTTTGCGAAAGGCTTGAAACGGCGCCAGAAGAGCCAGCCAAGGTCTTTTGGGTCGCGTCATTCACCGCGAAATCAAGCTCCCATCGCTCAATCGCGGCGGCGACCGCTTCATCCACCGCTGCGGGTTCGCCGTGTTCTGTGCTGATGGACAATGAGAGCAAAACCGCGCGGGGCCCAAACGACTCTTCCGCGATGGCTTTCATTTCGGCTGTCGCGGCGGCGCACATTTTTTGAGCGTCGGCTTTCGCGTCGAAATCCATGACGCTTTGCTCGGCGCAAACCGCGATGCGCCGCGCGTGAGGCTCTCCGGGGGCTTTTGTGTCCCAATCGCGCCATCTTTTGGGCAAATCTTTTCGGAAATCACTCAATGCGTTAAAAATGCCATTGTTCCTTTTCCTCACGGCCTTGAGGGCCGCGAAGCCCGCGCTTTTTTCAGGCTCGGGGAGCGAGACGCACCCGACGCTGTCCAGCGCGGCTTGCCCAATGCGCGCCGCCTGCTCGGGCGTGTGCAAAACGGCGCCGGCCAAATCCTCCTTGCGCGCCCGAGGAAAGGCCTCTTGCGCTTTTTTCAAAGAGCCGTTTTCATCCAGGTCCAGCAGCACGACGCTCAGCTCGACCCCGTCATTCCACTGCCAGCCGCATTGCCACTGCAGCAGCCGCGTTTCGCCGGTTTCGCGCGCGCCAAGCGAACTCTCTTCGGTCGCTGACGCCGGGCTCGGTTCTTCCTGGGAGGCCTTGTTCACGGAGATTGCCATTTTTTCCTTTTCGCGCGGTGAGTGAAACGAACAGGGCATTGCCGACGGCCCCGCGTGGCGAGCGATGAACAGCCCCGCAAAAAGGAGCCCCCACAGAAGCCGAGCACGGGCCGAGCACGGCTTTTGCTTATCCGCGGCCTTATTTTAGCGCGAAAAAGCGCTCCCTGCCCCCACGCGAAGCTCGCCCGCGACGAATGGCGACCATTCTCATGGCTCAGCCAGGGCGCTTCTCTTCTCGTTGCGGTATACTGTGTGAAGACCGAGCTCGATTTTCCGCGGTTCTCCGTTGCGCGGGCTTTTTTCGCGACCCCAGCCTGCGCGCCGACTCCGGCCATGCTTGGCCCCTTCTCTCTTTGTGATCTTGATGACGCGCTTCGACTCCTCCGCTCTCGACCTTGCCTCGCTTTCGCCGCGCCAAGCGAGCGCGGAGCTTTCTCTGGCCGCGGCCGACGGCCAATGGGGCCGCGCGATGGCGTGCCTGCCCAAAGCGAGCCAGAAAGCGCGCAATGCAGCCGTTGAAGTCGCAGTCCATTTGGCCTCCTCGTTTGGCAATTCGAGCTCTTGGGCGCGCTTGGTGGACGAGCCCGGCAGCGAAGCCGCGTTGGCTTTTTTGCTGGCCGCGCTGGCCTATCCGACTCCGCCCGCGATCCGCAACGCCTTGATCGAGGAATTATGCGGCGCGCCGCGCGCGACAGAGTGCCTTCGCTTGGCTCTGGCGCCGGGCGGCGTCAAAGCGCGCCTGAAAACCGCGGACGGCGTCGACGCCTTTATTCACGCGGCGAAAAACCGCGCATGGGCCAACGCCGAAATTCTTCTGGACCATGGGCAATGCCGCGCCTCGCCTGAATTATATCCTTTTTATTCCGACATTTCCGGCGCGGGACAGCGCTCGTTGTTGCAAAAAATGTGGGCCATCTTGCCCGCCAGCGAGTGGCAGCTTCGCGATGCCATCCCGAGCGCTCTGCGAGAGAATCACGATGATGTCGCACGGTGGCTTTTGGCGCAAGTTCGCATGGGCAACCAGGATTTGTTCGGGCACGGCGGCATGAAAGACGATCTTCTGCGCGCATCCATTGGTTTTGCGATGAAGCACCCTCCGGAAGGCTCTTTTTTTGAACAAAACGAAAATCGGCGAGCCGACATTCTCAATATTTTCCTGGACGCCTGGGGAGACTTCAAAGCGTGCGGGCCGCGCCTGCTGGGGCAGCTCGCCCAGCAGTGCCGGCTGCCGAGCAACATGCCGCAAAATCCAGAGCATCAGAAAGCCCTTTCTCAAAAGATGTCCAGCCTCATGGAGTCGCTTCGCCCCCACGGGGCTTGGGACGCTGATTCGGGCGCGCAGGCTCTCGCGGCGTGCGTGTCCAGCAATGAGCCCTTGGCTTTTTGGCTGATTGAAAACGGCGCGCTGACCCCTCTCACGTCTCCCGCGATGCGACGCGCGGCGAGCGCGGGCCTTCTCGCGCCCGTTCGCTTCCTGCAGAAAAATGGCGCGCGAATCGACGCTGACGAGGAACTGTTGGGATTCGCCGCCAACGTTCGCGGAGCGACTCGTCCGGACGGGTCGCGCGAACCGGTGGACCTGTTTTTTCTAGAGCTTTTGGCCCTTCCGCAAACGCCGCGTGCGTTGAATTGGGCCGCCGCCGCCGCGTCGGGCCTGGGGCGCATCGACCATATGCAGCTGTTGTTGGATGCCGGGCTCGACATTCATCAGCCGTGGGAGGCGCCCGCGACCCTCAAGGTCCAAGAACCCCTGATCGCGTCACTGTCGTCGCCCTTTGGCCCTCAAGTCGAAATGGTGGATTGGCTTTTGAAACGCGGTTGCTCGGCCAAAGGCTCGGCCAATGACGGCGCGCCGTTGAAGACGGCCTTGGAAAACAAAAATTGGGGCGCGGCGGCGCTTATTTTAGCCGCAGGCGGCGCCACGCGCGGCGCCCTTCCCGCTCTTCGCGAAGCTCTCGGCGAGTCTGGCGACGCGCATCAGGGCTTTTTCCACGCCGCAAACGAAGCTCTTTCTCGCGCGGAACGCGATGCCTTGGCCCGCGAAGTCAAAAAAACGACGAACTCTCTGGGCGAGCCCCAAAACGGCCGCTCAAAAGCGATTGCGGCACCGTTCACGAAAGCGATTTCCCGCCGGCTTTGATCGGACTGCTCCACAAAACTCGCGGACTGCCCGCCCCCAAAATTGGCTTGGGATAGCGCAAAACACGCACGAGCGTCCGATCGCCATTGAATCAGGGCAAAACGGCCGCCGCGCGGCGCAAACTCCAAACTCAATTGGGGAGCATGCCCCATTTTTGAGCGTTTTCGCGAGCGAGGCGAAATTGATCGGCTTGCGACTGAGCGGCTGCGGCGCGGTCCATGTCGCGCTTGCGTTCTTCTTCGTGTTTGCGGGCGATCACGCGCGGGTCCGCACGCAGGGTCAGGTCGATTTCGTCGCGAGTGTCGTTGGCCATTTTGGAGATGCTCCGGGATTTGGCGGTTGATCTGGCGGTCACCGAGCGGGTTTTTCGCCGCGCTTGCGTTGGCTGCCTTTAACTATAATAACGCGGGTTTGCCCTTACGTGAAGCCTCCTTTTTGTTGTTTTTGTTTCTTTTTAGCCACAGGCGTTGCAACCCCCCTGAGCCTCTTGGCGCAAAGCCTGACACAGAGAGGCTTTGCCGCAGGTGCCTGCCTCGCTCCTCGCGAACTTGCCTTTTGGCGGCTTTTTTGTGTCCTCGGCGATCTCCCTGGCCTAATCGCGCAGGCTCTCTTTTTCATAAAAAAAGCCCGACGGGCGCCGGGCTTGGGGCGAAGCCCCCTCTCGCATTCGCTTAGGCGGCCCGCACGCCGCGGCGAGCCTGTTTGTTGGCATACATCGCGGCGTCGGCCTGACGGAGCAAATCGGCAATGCGCGCTGACGCTCCTGGCTGGACGCCGATCTTGCCCACGCTGAACGCGATTCGATACCCCTGATTTCTGGCTTTTTTGTTTTCGGCGTCCACGGCCGCGCGCAGGCGCCCGAGAGCCTTTATGGCGCCCAATTCGTCAGCCCCCGGCAGCAAAACGACAAATTCGTCGCCGCCTTGGCGCGAGATCACTCCCGCTTCGCCCCCCGCTCCAGAGCCGCCAAAAGCCGCATGCAAAGCGCGAGAAAAGGCTTTGAGCGCTTCATCGCCCTCCGCGTGGCCGAAGCTGTCGTTGATCGCCTTGAATTGGTCTAAATCCAAATAGAACAACGACGCCGCCTTTTCGTTTCTTGCGCAACTGTCCAGAGCGTGCTGGGCCAACTGCTCAAAGCCGCGACGATTGGAAAGGTGGGTCAGATCGTCCAAAGTCGCCAACCGGACAGCCGACATCTCTTGCTCGGCCATCCGCGCCAAGTCTTTCAACAGATCTTGGTCTTCATCGTTGAGTTCGCGCGGTTTCGTGTCCAACAGACACAACGTTCCGAGCTTGTGGCCGCCCTCCACCACCAACGGGCAGCCCGCGTAAAAACGAATATTCGGGTTGCCCGTGACCAACGGGTTGTCCACGAAGCGTTCGTCCTGCGCGGTGTCGGGCACCATGAAAATGTCGTTGCCCAGGATCGCATGCGAACAAAAGGCCACATTTCTCGGCGTCTCTTTCGCCAAGAGCCCATCCGCGGACTTGAACCACTGCCGATCCGTGTCGACGACGCTCACCACCGCCATCGGCACTCCGAACAAACGTTTGGCCAATCGCGTCAGCCGGTCAAATCGCTCTTCTGGATGGGTGTCTAAAATATTTGCGGCCCTGACTGCCTCAATGCGTTGTTTTTCATTCGGGGGGATTGCTGCTGCCAGCATGAAAGGCTCCTTTTTAGGCATTAACGGTCATTTGTGCCGTTTTTTATGTCCTTTTGAAAGAAACCATCTTACCCGCGATCACGAGCTAACTCAACGTGAAAACGTATCTTCGACGAACCGGCCAAATTGACGTATAGAGCCATTCGTCTGTTTTTTTCTTTTGCGCCCTCACGGAGCTTTTTGGCGCCAAAAAACCTTTTTTGTCGATCCTATCCCCCCCAAAACGATGAATCGGGCGCAACGCGGATCGGAAAAAAGGCCCGGAGTCTTCACGGCGAACTGGCAAGCGAGCCCCATGCAGGCCCGTTGCGTGGCCTTCACGGCTTTTTCGAAGGGAGTTCTCGCGCGGACGGAGCGGATGGCGAGGATTTTTCAAAGGACATCGTGACGATCCCATCTGGCAATCGTCTCCACTCAATCCGGCCGTCCACGAGCCAGGGCGCGAACGCGCGCTCAACCTTTTTCCCATTCTCGTCATGTTGAATGATCACAATTCCGTCGTTGGCCACGCCAAGCCGGGTTCGCGAGTTGATTTCGCAGGGCTCGGGCGAGCAATAAAAAGCGTCATCGCCCATCAATCGCAAGTCGATCGAAGGGGCCGCGGAAGCCCCGTTGACGCAATCCAGAGACGCCACGCAACTCTCCACGGCTTTTTGCGCCATCGGCGCCGCGTCCATCGCGATGGACCAATCCGTCGAATCCTGGGCCGTCGGGATCCAGCGCCATCCAGCGGCCAGCGCCGCCACGATGGCCACGAGGCCCGCGATCGCCCTCAGCCTCTTGTGAAAGGCGGCCGGCGCGTTGTGGGGGAAGAGGTTGTTCGCCATAGAGCCTCTCACTGAACCGGCGAAGGGCCGGGGTCGCGTTTTTCATCCGGCGCGGCGCTCCAATGCGTCTCTCCGTCGCGCACTTCGGCTGCGTAAGCTCGCGTGGACACCGCGCCGTTCGACAAAATTTTGGCTGACACCACGCCTGTCCGGCTCGTCGACACCACGGCTCCGTCGTTCAGCACGCACGGCGCCAGCACGCAAGAGACCATGCCGGGGCTGATGTGGCGCAGGTCAACCGAACCCCCCAACCCAGACTCCGCGACACAAGCCTTTGTTTTCACGCACCGGTCGATTTGATCGGAAATCGTCTGCATGGCGTCCATGGCCGCGCTCCACTCCGGAGAGGACTCCAACGGCGCGTGCGCCGCTTGGACCGACTCATCCCATTCGACAACCCCATTCGCCACGTGCGGCGTGAACATATGCGATTCATGCCCTTGCCCGAAAAACAAGGCGCCCAGGCTGCGGGGCTTCCCCGAGTTTTGAACTTGAACCCACCGCTGCGTCGTGATCACGCCGTTGTCGTCGACAGCCACGGGCGTCCCGCCCTTGCCCACCAGACAGGCTTCGCTTTTGCACAAAATAGAGCCCTTGGGCAACCCTCGCAAATCCACTCGCTCCTCCGCGTCGGAGCGCGACAGGCAAACGCCAGAGCGCGCGCAAGACTTGATTTGCGCGGCGATGGAGCGCTCGACAAGCGTGACGGCGCTCCAATACTCCCCGGCGTTTGAAGCCCGCGTGTCCGGGCCGTTGGCTGTTTGCGTCCAGCGCAGCCGCCCATCCGCCCAAGACGGGGAAAACTCTCGGAGCGTCATCGCTCCTCGATTGTCGCTGCCGAGCTCGGAGACCACGCCGTCGGGGCTCACCGACACCACGGTGTAGCGGTCAATCGCGCAAGCGACCGACGAGCAGGCGACGCGGCCCATGGGCAAGCGCGTCAGGTCCACCCGGGCGTCTCCCGCGTCGCGGTTCAGGCACAATCCAGACATGGCGCACTCCTCGATTTGGCGAGAGGCTTTTTGCATTTTGTCCATTGAGCTTTCGCCGTCCGATCTCGCGGTGGCCGAAGCGGCTGGGCGAGCGACTCCGTTTTCCGCCCACAAAAGCTTCCCGTCAGACCAGGCGGGCGCAAAAAAGCGCTCCTCTTTTTTCCCGTTTGAGTCAATTTCCGCCTTCACCTCTCCGTTTTCGCTCACCGAAACCGTGGTGTGCCCGTCGACTCGGCAATTGATGGCTTCGCAGGGGATCGCGCCCTCGGGCAGCAAGCCGAGATCCACTTTGGCGTCCGGTCCCGCGCTCAGGCAGTCGAGCCGCTTCGCGCAGGACTCAATTTGAGCGGAAATCGGTTGCATCTGGGCCAAAGCGCCCGCCCATTTCTGCTCCCTTAGCGTGTTCTCGTGGTGAAGCGCGCCCCCAAGCACAGCGGCTAAAACGATTGCCGTTCCCAACAACACAATTCCAGGCAGCGATGACGAGCCTTTTGACGCAGCGGCGCGTCCCGTGGATTGGGATTGGGCGGCATTCGCGTTTTTCTTTTTTCTGGCGCTCATTGCCCGCCTCGCGTTGCGCTCGCCGTCCCGTTGGCCACCAGGCTCACGTCGCTGTCGACCCACTGGATGGCTTTCCCGTTCCAGGCGGGGTAAAGCGTTTGCACGTGAGTTTTTCCGCTCGCGATGGCGACAACGGAAATCATGCCCTCTTGGCTCACCCGGATTTTTTCTCCAGAATTGATCTCGCAAGGCGCGGCTTGGCATTCGACGGCATTGCCCATGAGCGCCATGTCGATGGACGATCCGTTCGCGCCGCCCACGCAATCCTGCGACTGCGCGCACTTTTCAATCGCGGATTCCAAAGCGTTTGTTTTTTGACGCGCAAGCGACAAAGGCATTGTTTGCTGGGGATTTTTCGTCGCTTGCGCAGTGCTTGCGTTTTGCGCGGCGCGCGCTTGTTTGCTGTAATTGTCATAAGCGGGCAGCGCCACGGCCGACATGATTCCTACAATCAAAATGATGCTCATGAGCTCGGGCAAAGAGAACCCTTGTTGAGACTGGATGCCGGAGGGCAAGCGTTTGGAGCGTGTGGTTTTCATGGCGCGATGGGTGAGAGTTGTTCATTTTTCGGCGAAAGGGCTTGGCATCACTTTTCGGCGTTGGGCGCCGGGGCGGCGCTAATGTCCTCTTGGGTCCAGGCCACTTCTCGGCCGGTCCATTTGGGGGTCAAAATCCGTCCTTTTCGGCCGCCCACCAAAGCGACGACCACGCTGATTTCCCCGCTGGGGCTCACGCTCACGCGCGTGGCGGGGCTCAATTGGCAAGCGGGCGCTTCGCACTCGATGGACTTGGCGTCCATGAGCGCCAAGTCTATTTTGGCTGGCGCGCCGGCCGGGCCTGCCTCGCCGTCGCCCCGAAGGCAATCCTGGCTGATGGCGCACCGATTGATTTTTTGTTGGGCCTGCGCGACTTTTTCCGAGGCGGCAGGCCAATCGCGCGTCACGGCGGCCAACAACAAATCAGGCGCCGCCGCTTGCCTGCTTGCTTTCGCCCGAGCTGCGCTGGCCTCGCGCAAGGCGTCGGGCCTGTTCGCCGCAGGCGCGACCGCGACGAACAGGCCCACCATGGTGGCGGCCGTGATCATCAAGGCAATCAGAATCTCAAGCAACGAGAATCCGGCCTTGCGGCTCGCGATGATCGGAGAGCGGTTTTTTGCGATTCTCATGGCGCTCCCGCCTCCTTGGGGGCGGCCGCGGCGATCTCGCTGAGGCTTTTCACGACGGCGTCTGTGTCGATTTGCGTCCAGACGACTTTTTTGCCTATCCAGCGGGGCTGAAAAACGGTTTCCTTTTTGGCACCTTCGATGGCCGTCGCCGCGCGGACTTCACCGTTTTGGCTCACGGACACGCGAGTGGCCGCGCTCAAATCACACCGAGGCGTTTCGCACTCGACCGCTTGGGGGCTGATCAGGCTAAGGTCGATTTGAGCCGGAGCGCCCGCTTCCCCGGGTTCTCCGTCGCCTCGCAGGCAATCTTGGCTTGCGGCGCAGCGCTCTATTTGCCGTTTGGCGCTTTCGGCCTTCTGCGTGGCTTTCGGCCAGTCATTGGCGACGGCGATTCGCACAAAATCTTGCGCGCTCAAAGGCGGCTTTTGCGTGGACAAAGCGCCCGTTACGGCCCCGTGGCCCTTTTCGCGCGCGGATTGACGATGCGCGCCTTGCGTCAGCGCCAACGCCACCATCGGAAGGGCGACAAACACGCCCAACACCAATAGAAGCTCAACGAGCGAGAATCCTTGTGCGCGAGAAGCAAGCGGTTTTTTTCTATCGGCCATGGCGGGGGTTGTCGTTGAATATTAAAAATCAAAGATCAAAGATTAAAAACCATTAAACATTAAACATTAAACAAATGATTCGGGCCGGCACGCGCGGCGACTTCCTCCGCGGCCCCAGCGAAGCGCGTTGCGAGTCGGATAAAAGAGGGCCGTCGACGCGCGTGGCTCTCCATCGCGCCCAGTCGAATATATCCTTTTTTTTGAGCGTGTTGAATATTTTTGTTTTCGGGGGCGGGATTTGCGCGTTGAACGCGCCAGCCTTCTTCGACACAGGGCCAAAAAACGACTCCACGGCAAAAAACCCGCAGGCCAGGCGGGCTTTCATTCATTTTTCAAACCTGGGCGCCGAGACGGGAGCGCGCTTGAATCACGCGTCGGTCATGCGTCGATCATGCAGCGACGTGCCTCATTTCGTGCGGAAAACAATGCGGCCCTTCGTCGTGTCGTAAGGGCTGATTTCCACTTTGACCTTGTCGCCCGGCAAAATGCGGATAAAGTGCATGCGCATTTTTCCCGAGATGTGGCCAAGGATCGTGTGCCCGCCTTCGAGCCTCACGCGGAACATCGCGTTTGGCAAGTTTTCAACAACTTCGCCTTCCATTTCAATAACGTCGGTTTCTTTCGCCATGGGCGAGCAGCTCCTTTGGGGGTGATGGATACGCTCGCGTCGGGCAGATTCCCGTTCGCGGCGCAAACCCAGGAAAGCCATTTTTGGCGCATTCCTGGGTTCGTGGGCCTACGATACCACAATTTTTCAAGCTGTCATCTTTTCGCGCGTATTTTTGCTTTTTTTTGTTCGCCCAAAAGCGATTGCGTCTCTTTTTTGCCACACGAGCCGCGCCCCATTGACGCGAGGCTTTTCGCGTTGTCGCCGCGAGCGCCGCTCTCAATGCCTGGCGTCCTCCGACGCGGCCTCGCCGGAATCACCGGCGTTGGGGGCGGCCGGCGCTGAGGCGGGAGGCCGCGAAGCGTCCATCAAGGCCGACAACGACGCCCCGGACGAACTGAACTCGCCGGTCGCCAACGCCGGGTCGCTCAGCAGCTGCTCCTGCTGCAACCGCCTCTGGGCGCTCGCCGCGCTTTTTTGCGCGAATCGCGCTTGCCAGCCTTCGCGGGCTCGGCGCGCGGCCTCTTCGCCTTGCAGTTGGCCAAATCCCTCGTCCAGCGCGGCTGCCAGGCTGTTGGCCCACGCGGCTTGTGACGAGCCTGCTTCATACGCGCTCAATTTCACGTCCCCCCAGAGCGCCGGGGCGCCGGCCTTCGCGTCCCAAGCCAACCGCCAACGGCTGGCTTGCCCCTCGGGGCTCAACGGGCAGCTTTTGTGGCCAATCCACGGGTAGGCGTGCTCGCCGTCCCAGAGCGCCCATGCTGGCTTTTGCTTGCGGGGTTGGGCGCCGGGGCTCGCGCATTGGGCCGACGCTTGCGGGTGCGCTCGCAGCCACACGGCCGTGTCGGAGGGCAGTTGATCGAATGTTTTTTGCGCCCAAATCGCCTCTTGCCGAGTTCCTCCGCCCTTGGCGTCGCCCACAGCGTAGGCGGTTGTGGGCGTTTCCTGCCGCAAGGCGAGCGTGGCGCACGCGTAGAAAACCCCGACCGCCACCGCGAGCCAAGCCGCCCAGTCAAAAGGGCGCTTGCGTCCGGGATTCTTCTCGGCGACCGCGGAGCCCGCGTTGTCGCCCGCGGAGCCGGACTTGCTGGACTCCTCAACCCATCGCGCCTCGCTCATGCCGCGCCTCCGTTCGAATGCGATTGCGCCAAAGCGCGCGCGGAGCGGTTCGCTTGGGCCGGCGTGGGGCTTCCGACGGGCAGGTCTTCCTCGCCCTCGCCCAAAAATTTCAAAGTTTTGGCTTTGTCCAGCCATTTGCGTTGATCTTTGGATCGCGAATAAATCAGCCCGTGAATCCAAAGCCCTTCGTCTTGGTTGGTCAAATCAGGCTCGCCCACGCCCTCGAACTCGTACGCCACGCCGTCTTTGACCGCGAACTCGCACACCCAACCCTCACCCAAGCGCGCGAAAGGCGCGAAGCCCTTTACGCCCGCCAAATTGGCCAGCTCGCCCCACGACGGAGTGTCGGCGTCTGGCGCCAGTCCATCGCTCGCAAGCCGTTGCATGGCCTCCACGGCCTCGCGCGCTTTGCCTAAGGCCTCCAGTTCTTTTTCGCTCCAACGGGCCTTTTCTTCAGCCACGGGGCTTTTTCGGCCGTTGGCCTCCACCGCGGCCAAGCTCGCGGCGACGGCTCCGAAAACGACCAACGCAATCGCGGCAAGCGCGGTCTGGCCATTCCAGCTGAACAAAACCGCAAGGACCAAGCCTGCCGCCAACGCCCAAATCTTTTTGCCGTTCATCGCTTCCCCAATTCCATTTGAGCTTTTGGCTCGACTTCTCGCGGGCTGTTGCCCGCAAGCCTTCCCTCTTTTCGCAGGCGAGCGCTCCGCGCCCGGCGCGCAAACCCTTGTTTTGCAAGGCGCGAGAGCCCAACGGGGCTTCGCCCTCGCCCTCCGGTTTGTTTATGCCTTAATTTTCCCCTTTTGCCAATCCCAATCGGCCGCGGGTGGACAAGGGGGGCTGTTTCGCGCGAAACTATGGGGGCTCGCCCTTTTGTGGGCAAGAAAACAATTCTGGAGTATTTTTCATGGCATATGCATTTGGCCCGCAGGCGGGTTCCGAGAATCCCCGCGACCAGCTTCCGCAAGACGAAGAAGGCGCGCCCTCGACGCCCGTCGCGGCCCGTCCGGCTCCCGCTCCCGCAGTCGCTGCCCAGGGTCCGCGCGCGGCCGCGCCCAGCCCTTTCGGCCCCAGCTCGAACGCGCCGGCCAATCGGCCGCCGGCCGCGACCGGCCCCGCCCTTGACGGCCGCAGCCGCAGCGGTTGGGGCGTTCCGCGCTCCGCGAGCCCCGCCGCAGCGGCCAACCCCGTCGCGCGGCCAGCGCCTGCGACGCCCGTGGTCCAGACGCCCGCGCAAGCTCCGCAAGCTCGCCCGTCGGCTTCGGGCTGGGGCATCCCCAAGGCCCAGGCTCCGTCGCAAACCCAGAACGGCGGCGCTCAACAACCGGTTCCCCAACGCCCCGCAAGTCCGGAGCCCGGCCCCGTGGTCGTGACGCCGCCCGCCGCCGTCCCGCAAGCGCCAACGATGCAGCCTTCTGGGCGCCAACCGGCTTCGCCGGCCGCCTCGGCGACTGCATCCGCGCCCGACGCGCAATCTCAGGCGCCCCGCGGCTCCTGGTCGGGCAATCCGACGGCGCGCCCGGGCTTGGCTCCGGCGTCGACGGAATATGAAGAAAAATACACGCGCCAAGGCCGCGCGGAGCCGGCTCCCCAATCGACGGCCCTGAACCCGACCCTTGAGCGCCGAATCGACGCCGTGGGGTTGGCGACCAAGGCGGACGCGCAAGAAATCGCCACGTGGAAGCGCAACGCCGTGAAGGATCCGCAAGCGGTCGACACGCTGATGAAGGATCTGTATGCGCGTTTGATCGCCCCCACCCTTCGCAACGACCGCAATGATTTGGCGGCCGCGGTGTCGGCCAACCCGAGCGAATATGTGTTCGCGTATCGCGCGGACAACGCCCAATGCATCGTCAAGATGCCCAAGTCGGAAAAGACCGCGTTCTTGAAGTATTACCACAACCTCACGATTGAGACGGTTGACGCGGACGAGTCTCCTTTTGGCCCTTACACAGGCCCGCTGTCCGCCAACGGGCTGGCCGGCGTCTTGCATCCGGAGCAAGCGGAGGGCATTCTGGCGGATCACGCCAAGGCGGTGGCGCTGGACAAAGAGACGCAAGAGGCGGACAAGGCCGCGGAGCGCGCGCATCGGCTGGCTGAGGAGTCTCGCAAAGAAGCGCAAGCCGCGGCGACCGCGGCCGCGGAAGCGGGCTTGAATGGAGAGGAGGCCCTCGAAGAAGGGCAATCCGACCTCTTCTCTTTGGCTGACGCTCCGGACGACGCCTTTGGCGACGCGCTGTGGGATGGCCAGTCGCCGTTGACGGTGGCGCCTGCCGCCGTGGCCCCTGTTGCCCCGGCTCCGCAAACAACGACGCCGGTTGCGGCCGCGCCGCAACCGCAGACTCCGGCCGCGCCGGTCTCGGCGGCGATTTCAGCGCCCCTTTCCTCGGCGGCCGCTGCCGCCGCCCCACGCGCGCAAGCGCCAGGCTCGGGACTCACGCCGGAGATGCTTCCGCGCCGCCGGGATCCGGCGGACACTTCCGCGGTCAACGCTTTCGCGCGCAAAACTCCGTGGGTGCCGACCGCGCAACGCCAACGCGAAGGCGCCGCCCAACAAGCCTCGCAAGGCGGCCAGCAAAGCGTCGCCGGCGCCCAGCCGCGCGCTCCGCAGCCCCCGGCTGGTGAAACCGCGATCGAGCGGGCCAACCGGCTTTCCTCAGAGGCCGCCGCCGAAAACGAGGGGCAAGAGTTTGACCCGTCGCAAACCGATATGTTTGGCGGCGACTATGGCACCGACAATGACGCTTATTTGGGCGGCTTTGACGATGACATCGCCGGCAGCGCCTTGGCGTCGGAAAAGCCGCGTCGTCCAGGATTCTGACGGTTTCGGCGGCCGCGCCGAACGCCAGCTCCAAGTGAAAAAAGCCGTCTCATGACGGCTTTTTCTGCGTTTTCATCCTCCCCAGACACGGCCTGGCGTTTTTTGCGATGTCCGCTTGCGCGGCCGTCGATCCCTCCGCGCGGCGGTTTCGTCGCGCCTTTCTTTTGTTTTTGCTCGCCCTCGATAGCGTGAGGCTTCACCGCGCTTGCCCTTGCCCGCGCGTTCTTTAGCCAACACACAGGAGTGCCCATGAACACCGATTTTCGCGTTTTGTTTTATCCATCCGCCAATGGCGCGGCACTTCCCGATGACGCCTGGCCGGATTCTCCGCGCTTGCCCGCGGCCAACCGGCACCCTCTCGCCAAAGGCGTGGCGTTGACGGCGGTTGCGATCGCGTGTGCCCTGAGCGCGTCCGTGGGCTACGCCCAAACGGTTTACGCGAGCCCCTACTCGGTTCCGCAAACGCAAGCGGGGGCGGCTTATCGGGGCTCCGACTCCATCCCCACCAACCCGCCGTGGGTTGACAACGGGCAACCCAAGACGAGGGCCGAGGTGAAGGCGGAGCTCGCGCGCTTGGAAGCTGCAGGCTATGAGCCCAGCGATTGGGTTCATTACCCGCAGAATTTGCATCGAGCCGAGACGCGAGCGCAAATTGAGGATTCTGGCGCTGTGTATCGCCCCAGCGCGGACCAAGCCAACGGCTTTTGACGCCGAATTCTTTGGCCGGGAACCCGTTTTTTTTGAACGCGGCAGTCGGCGAGCCCTCTTGTCCGGCGCGACGGATGGCCCCCTTGAAGCCAAGCCGCCTTTTGGGCGGTTTTTTGCCGCGCTCTTTTTGTCGGTTTGAGCGTCTCCCGCTGGCTCTATCGATGGGCCCAACCGCGCCGCAACGGCCGCCGGGAAAGGCTTCGTGAGGAGGTTTTTGGCGATTGGGCGGCCCCTCTCCCCGCGCGAGGCAAAAAATCTTATTTTTCGCTGATTTTTCGCTGTAGAATAAGCCCACTTGGCGTTCTTTGCGGCATGGGCGACGCCGCCACGCCTTTTCTTATTCGCCCGCGCATTTGCGCCGACCCCTCGGCCAGGAGATTGCAAAATGGGATTTTCGACGATGTCGCGCCGCGCTCAGGCGCAAACCGTGTTCGCCGGCGCCGCCTTGTGCTGCGCGGGTTGGATGGTTTTGTATTTCAACCATGTGCCCGAGCGCTTGCTTCACCCGGGACGGCCAATCGCCGCCCCCGCCAATGAATACGCGACCGGCCCGATGAGCTCGGCGGCGGCGAATTCCGCGCCGAGAATCATTTTGGCCGCCCCTGTCGCCGCGTCGCTCCCCGTGGCCGCCGCCCCCGCAAAGGCGGTCATCGCGCCCAAATCCGCCGTCGCCATAGACGCCGCGCCGGCCGCCAAAGAGACGGGCGACGCCGACGCGTCGCAGGCTTCGCCGGTCAGCGCGCAGGAAATCCATCAAGCCCCCAATGCGGAGCTCAAAGGCGTCGCCTTTGACGCCGCGCTGGCTGCGAAGCCCGTCGCGGCCCTGATGGCGAACCAAGAGAAGGCCTCCGCCCCCGCGGCGATGGCGGCGGCGTCGCAAAAGGCCGCGGCCGCGGCCGATCAGGCTTCTTTGGCTTTCGCGCCCGCAGCGTTTTCCTCAAAACCGGCCGAGGCTTCCGCCCTGGCCGCGACTCCTCTTCCGGTCTCCGGCCCTGCTGTGGGTTCGACTGACGCCGGCGCGGCAGCCGTGGCCGCGGCGATGGCCCAAGGCTCGTTGTCGGCCGCGGGAGCCTCGACTCCCGCCCTGGACGGGAAAACCACAGACAAAGCCTGTTTGGAGTGGGGCCCCTTGCCCGCGGACGCCTTGGACGCGCTGAAAACGAAGCTCTCGGCGGACACGGCCCTGCGCGGTTCGGCGTCGGTTCGCCAAGTGCGTTATCCCGCGGTTTGGAGCGTGCGCTTTTCTTACCGCAGCGCGTATGAAAAAACGCAAATTTTGAAACTTCTCGCGGCAAAGAAGGTGCAGCCCGCGGAAATCGCCAAAGCGGACCGCGAAGGCGCGGGCCTGGTCGTGATGGGCTACTTTCCGACGCAAGAAAAGGCGCAGGCGCTCAACGCCGCGCTCGCCGCGATTGGCGTCACGGACCAACTTGTGACGCCGATTCAGCCCGAACGCGTGGAGTCAAGCATCCTCTTCTCAAACCCCACGGCCGACACATTGACGGCGTTGAAGCCTTACTTGGCCAACACGAACGTCTTCCCGCGCGCGATCGCATGCCCGGCGGCGTTGCCCCAAGCGACGGCCTCTCGCTGAGCATGATCCCTGACGGACGCGAGCGACGCCACGGCGTCGCTTTTTTTTCGCCCGACACTCGGCGCCCCGTGAAGGGGATGTTTGCGGTAAGCTTCATCATTCTGATTGCGTCCGGCCTTTGGGCCTTTGTTTTGCGCGCGGATTTCATGCCTCGCGTTCCCTTCTCAGGATGCCTTTGTGCTCGAAGACTCGTTTTTTTCAGTGAATTCCCGAACTTCCGTCGCAGCCCCCGCTCGCCATGCGGCTTCGTTGGACCTTTCGGCGCTCAAAATCGAATTGCGCGACTATCTGGATCGCTATCCGGATGAACAAGGCGAGTTGGAAGCAATGCTGGCTCAAGTCGAGGAAGAGACCGCCGACCAACTCACCGCGCGCTCCAACATGCGCGGGCACTTGACCAGCAGTCTCTTGGTGATCGACAACACCGGCGAGTTCGCCCTGTTGATCAATCATGGGCAAATTGGCGCTTGGATCGCCCCTGGCGGCCACGTCGAGGGCGATGGCTCGCTGTGGCTCTCGGCGTTGCGCGAAACGCATGAGGAAACCGGCCTGCCTGCCGTTTTGGCGTTAGCGCACCGCGCTTTGCTCGATTCAGCGGGACGGCCCATTCCCCTGGACATCGACTCGCATCCGATCAAGGCGCGAGCCGCCAAAAGCGAAGGGCCGCACTGTCACCACGACACGATGTATTTGGCGCGCGCCGCGAAGCCTTTCGAGCCGCAACCGCAAGAAGAGGAAGTGTCGGGCGCTCAGTGGTTTGCGTTGAGCGAGTTGGCCAACTTGCCGCATGAGCGGATGCGAAAAATCGCCCGCAAATTGGCTGATTTGAAATTGATCCCGCAAGCCGCCCCGAAGGCGCTCCCTAGGATTTCTGGGTTCTGATCGAACGCGCGCGCAAAAGCGGCTTCTTGGCCGCTTTTTTCTCACGTGAGCCTCTCGTTGACGCAAGGCTCACGTGCTGGTCGGCGTGTCCTCCCAACCGTCCTCGCTCAGAAAATCGCGCTCCCCAAGCAGCCAATTGAACGCATGGTGGCGCTCTTGGGCCACGCCGGGGATGATTCCTTCGGGGGGCTCTCGCCCATTGATGCGCGCGTCTCGCGCTTTCCAATTGTCTTGATAGGCGCGCTCTCGCTCATCGAGCATTTGCGCTTTCCAGCCTTCGGGCAGCGGATGATCCCACCGTTCGGGCGGTTGCGAGCGAATGGCGCTCCACACTTGCCCGGGGTCGCACAGTTCGCTGGCGGGCGGCAATCTCTCTCCAAACCCCAATGACCACAACAGGACGGACGCGGGCTCCACTCGCCAAGTCATGGCGGTCGCGACGCGCGGGCTGGGTTCTGTCCCATACAGAAACCCTCGCTCAAAAGGCGTGAAGTCCTTTTTTATCCCATGCAAAGCGACAAATTCATCCAATTCCGCTTTGCTCAGCGCGCCTTGGCTGCGCGCGGCGCACGCGATCAAGCACAGCATTCGATTGGCGATTTCGCGCGGGCTGCGTTGAAAATCGCGAAAAAACGCCTCGCGGCGCCCCTCCGCTAGACTTTCTTCTTCCACAAAGGCTTCCATTTCGGCATCCATGAGGCGTTTTTCACGCGGACCCGCGCTTCGATCCGCCAAGGGCTCGGGGAGCGCTGTCTTTTCATGCTGAGATTGCGCATCGCCTTCTTGGCTTGCGGATGTAAATTCGCTGTTTGAATTCATTGGGCGTCTTTTTGAATGACTAAGAATTGATTGGCTTTAGGGGCACGAAGCAAATAATAAAGCCCCCGCCAGGTTTTGGCGAGGGCTTGCGGATCCAACGGGAAGGCCAAATCGCCGCTGATCGGCGCGTTTTTTAACGCTGGCGGCCTCGCCCCATCTTTGGCCGGCCTGGCTCTGTCGGCGGCGGCGTCACGTTGTGCGGCTGGATCACGATCCCGGCAGCCGGGCCATCTGCCCAATTTTTTGGATCGGCGCCTCGGCGCGCCAGCTCCTCATAGAAGTAAGCGCGCGCCCACTCGCGCGCCCACTCCTCATCGGCCTCGGCCGGAACCGGGGCCGCGTTTCTCATGGAGCGGGCTTTCTGGATGGTGGACAGCGCTTCCTTGACTGCGTCTTCATGTCGGCGTTCGCCCGACTTCACGGCAAGAATTTCCTGCGCGTCTGCGCGATGGACCAAAAACTCTCCACGCTCAGCGATTTCAACACCCATTCTGGACAAACGCAACGCGTGCGCCGCGATTTTTGAGGGCTTTTCGGCCTTGCCGTCGGCCGCCGGCCGCTCGGTGATCCGCTGATAAATTTTTAGTTGCGATTGGGCCACGCCCAGCAAGCCGTCAATGGTTTGGCGGGTGAGAAAGCGCTCGCGTTGCGCTCGCAAAACAGCCAATTGCCCGTCGTCGCGCTCGATGAACTCTGGCGCGCAATAGAGCAATTTCAACGCCATGAAATTGGCTTGCCCCAAAAATTGAGCAAACCGCCACTGCGACCAGAACACGCAGTCGAGGCCATCGGCCAGGGGGTCCGCGCGCTCTTCTTGCGCCGCGTTCAAGGGTTCGGCCCATTGGCTTGGCCCGGAAAGGAAAACGCCCCTCCAATCCGAGTCCGATCCCGCTTGCGCCATTCCTTGGGACCATGATCCCAACAGGGTTTCAAACACACGCGGGCCAGACTTCAACGCAATGGGGGCGCCTCCGACCGGGCGCGGCGACGCCGGCTCTTGGCTGGCGTTCGCGGCCACGGAAGAAGGGCTGGCTTGCCGTTCAATGCGTGCTGTCTTTTTTTCGCTCATTGTTTTTTTCCTTGCTGCGGGTTGCGCGATGCGCGGCCATTGTTGCGCGCGATGATTCATTTTCCCTGCTTTGCGCGGCAAAGGCAAGCCATTTGGCCGCTCAGGCCGCGCAAGGCTCCGCGGCTGGGCGTTTCGCCAGTGTTTGAACGCCGTCTTTCAATCCGCGCAAGCAAAAAGCCCGAAGGATCGGGCTTCTTGCTTTTCTCTCATCTGACGGGGGACATCAGAAAAACTTCTTCAAATCCATTCCCTGATACAAGCTCGCGACTTGGTCGCCATAGCCATTGAACATCAAGGTCGGCCTCTTTGGCGTGAAAATCCCCCCATCGCCAATGCGCCGCTCCGTGGCTTGGCTCCATCGCGGGTGATCCACATTCGGGTTCACGTTGGAGTAGAAGCCGTATTCGTTGGGAGCCGAGCGCCCCCAGCTGGTGGGCGGCTGCGCGCTCAAAAATCTAATCTTCACGATGGATTTGGCTCCTTTGAAGCCATACTTCCACGGCAACGCCATGCGGACCGGCGCTCCGTTTTGATTGGGCAACACTTCTCCGTAAAGCCCAAAGGTCAAAAGCGCCAAAGGATTCATCGCCTCATCCATGCGCAGCCCCTCGGAATAGGGCCAATCGAGCACGCGGCCTTGCACGCCGGGCATTTGCTTAGGGTCAGCCAACGAAATGAATTGGACGAATTTCGCGCTGCTTGTCGGTTGGACTTGCTTGATCAATTCGGACAGCGGGAAGCCGATCCATGGAATCACCATGGACCAGCCTTCGACGCAGCGCAGCCGGTAAATTCGCTCTTCCATGGGGGCCATTTTCATCAAGTCTTCGATGGCGTATGTTTTGGGCGTTTTGACTTCGCCCTCGACCGACACGGACCAGGGACGCGTTTTGAGCGTTCCGGCATTTTGCGCGGGGTCCGACTTGCCGGTTCCGAACTCATAGTAATTGTTGTAGGTGGCGACGTCCGTGTAAGGCGTGAGCTTGTCCATCACGACGAATTTCGAATTGGTCGCCGCGGCCAGTCTCTGCGCTTTCGGGTCGCCCGGGGCTTGTTCGGCCAGTGCCAATCCCGGAATCGCCCCCAAAGCCGCGGCGCCCGCTCCGCCCAAGGCGCCCAGCAGCATTTTTCGACGGCCCTCAAAAAAGGCCTTTGGCGTGATTTCGGAGGCGGGGATATCCAATCCCAACAGACGGCGACGCAATTCGGTGCTCATGAGAATCCTTTCTGTGTTTTGAATTGGTTTTCGGGTGAAGCGGTGCGGCGGTTTGAGGCCCGCGCGCGTCAACGATTTTTTTGAGATCTCTTTGCGCAAACACCGTTTGGGCGCGCATATTCCCTCCACGGTTCTTTTCGGCTTTTTTTATACTGCGCGCGTCTTGGGCTGAGATTCAACTTATGGCTTGGCGGCGCAGCGCAGCCTTCAAACGGCGCCGTTTTGCTGTGGCCCTTTTGTTTTGCGTCATTCTCGCCTTCTTTGCAAGCGCGACGCGAAAAAACCACGCCATGGCGTTTCACGCTGCTCGAAAGACGGCATTTCAGGTATGATGGGGCTTGTTTCTCAGAGTTTTTGCGGCCGCGCGCTCGCGCCGGGTCGCGCTCCGCCGCCCCGCTCTTCGCCTGAGCGCTTTTTCGATCTTTTGCCATGACCATGCCCAACGACTCCTCTGACGCTCGCTCCGCGAACGCCGCCGCTCCGCTCTCCGCCACGACGCCTGAAAGCCAGCCCGAGGGGTCGGCTGACGCCTTGAAAAGCAAAATGAGCGTGGGCCGCATTTTCAACGCCGCGCGGTATTCCGGGGCGGGATTGAAGTCGGCGTGGACCCATGAGGCGGCTTTTCGCCAGGACTTGGCGTTGGTGGCGCTTCACTTGGCGCTGGTTTTCGCGGTTCCGCTTTCAGCCGGTTGGCGCACGGGCTTGGTCGCGTGGGCCATTGGGCTGTTGGCGGCGGAAATCACCAACAGCGCAATTGAGGCCTGCGTCGACCTGATTTGCCAAGGCCAGCGACACGAGTTGGCAAAACGCGCCAAAGACATGGGCTCGGCCCTTGTCGCTTTGTGGCTCGCAATCGGCGCGGTGGTTTGGATTGGGGCGCTTTGGGCGCCGGTTTGCGCCTTTTTGGCGACCCATGCCCATTGACGGCGCATTTCCCTGCGTTCTGGGCTCGCGGGCTTGACCCGGCGGGGTTTCGCCGTTCGTGAGAAAGCCTGATTTTTATTGATTTTTGCGCAAAAAATCAGTCTTCTCCCGTTTGACGCCAGCCGGGTAACGAACTAAGATGTTCGGGTTCTGGGGTCTGTTTTTGGGGTTTTTCGCGTGGTTTGCGCCGTTTTGCCCCGATTCGCCTGCCCTTGTCTTTTCTTGGTTTTTCTGTGTCCGGAGCGGTCAATGAGTGTGTCTAAACGCGATTGGAATCCTCGACTCAAGGTTGAAGAGGCGGCTCAGGTCGGCCAGGCTTGGCTTCGCCGCGCCGTGGAGATGAACGTGGTCACGCGCGACGCGCCGACTCTGTATCAGGCGTATGTGCTTGACGAAGCGCCCGCTTTGGCGCTGTTTAAGGATTTAGGCAGCCTGTTTCGCTACTCAACCAAAGACGACCCAGAGCTGCATCGCGCGCGCGACAAAGCGCTTCGCCTTTTGTCGGTGGTTTTGAAGGCGCATTATTTCCTCGGCAATGGCATGGAGGCGCGCCACGAGCCGTATTTTTTCAGTTTTCCGGACCTCTCGAACGCCAGCCGGCCGCATTATGGACTGATTCACCGATTGGACGCGACGGAGCCCGGCGCTGCGCGCAAGGGCAAGACCATCGTGGTGTCAACGGCCGACTTGTCGGCGGTGAGCAGCGACCTGGCGCGCGCGACGCGCTTCCCCGTGGTGCTGCCGGCGGACTCCAATCAGTGGATTGACTTGCCGCGTTGGGCGGCTTTGGCCAAACAGGGCGACGCGTTGGAGAGCGCCATGAAACCCTTCCGGGCCAAAAAAGAAGAAGAGGCCGTCATCGCGGAGATCAAAGATCCATCGAAATTCACTTATGGGGCGCTTTTGGATGTGCCGTTCGAAATGAAGGACGTGATGAAGGGCGCCGGATTGCGCTGGGCCAAGGGTTTGCAAAAATGGTATCTGCCTTTGGGCCACGATGTCCAGGCGGTCCAGGATTATCTGAATTGGGCTCGCGAATTGCGCGAACGCTCGCCGGAGGCTTACGAAGCTCGGTTTTGGCGCGAGCTTCCCGCCAAGGCGCCTGTCCGTCCGGCGGCTGCCGAGAAGAGCGAAAAGGCGGAAACAGCCGTCGCCGCTCCGGCGCGCCCGACTGGCTCCCCATCGCGCTCGTGGGGAAATCGTCGCTCAGGCTCGGCAATCGCCCAAACGGACGCCGCAAAAAAAACGTGACCGCACTTGAGGAACTTCGCGATCTTTTTTGATCGGACAAAAGGCCTTCGGGCCTTTTTCCATGGGCGTTTGGGTGGGACGCAAGCGGAAGGCTTCTGTTTCTTCATGGGGCGGAAAGAAAAATACGTATATTGGACGAAAAACCGCTCGCACACAAAAAAAGCCCTTTGCGAATGGCAAAGGGCTTCAAATAATCGCTAGGCCAACCAACCCCTTGCTTGTCCTGGCGGTTCGCGCATCACTCAGCGAACAAGACGATCATATTCCTTTTGTCTTTTATTTTCAAGAGGGCGCTTCTCGCTTTTTTTACAAACCTTTGTAAAAAATCACTTTTGTTCCCCTTTTATCTCGTTGCTTTTCCCTTCGGCTCGCCTCAAACAACCGCTCATTTGCTCTAGGGCCCCATCCGTCCTATGTTTTCTTTGCCTCTGCCGTTTCTCGGCTGACATGCCTTTTTGCGCATCCCTGAATGATTTCAGGTCTTTTTTGCCACGGCCTGCGCAGCCTTGGCCATTTCGAGGCCAAACGCGCTCGAATGGGGGTTTTCCGAAAGCAAGACGCGATCAACCGCCCTTTCGGCCCCTTCTTCAAATGACGATTCATTCACCGCGGTGTTTTTTGGCCTCTCGTTCTCCATTCCCTGCTCGCCGCCTTTGAGAGCGAGACGCCCGCGCCTCACGCTGCCCGTCCGCCGTTCTCCCCTTGCTTGGGGCGTCGCGCCGGGTTAGAATGTGGGTGGCGGTCTTTGAGGCGCGCAGCCTTGCGGACGCTCGTTAATTTTAATGCATTTTCAGCAAGCAACAGGAGTGGCTTCATGAGCGAAACAAATCGTTTGGTGGTGTTGGACACGGAAACGACCGGTTTGCGCGCCAATGGCGGCGATCGCGTGGTTGAAATCGGCTGCGTCGAAATCGTTGACGGCGTTCCCACGGGCCGGACATTCCACGAATATTTGAACCCGGAAGGCAAACGCAACGACGAAGCCGCGCTGAAAGTGCACGGCCTCACCGACGAATTCCTCTCGAAGCAAAAGAAATTCGGCGAAATCGCGCCTGAATTTTTGCGCTTCATCAAGGGCGCGGAATTGATCATCCACAACGCGGACTTTGACGTGACGTTTTTGAACGCTGAGCTCGACCGTCGCAACATGGGCCAAATTTGGGATCACTGCGGGAGCGTCTCATGCTCGCTCAAAATGGCCCAAAGCAAGTGGATCGGCTCGAAAAACAATTTGGACGCGATTTGCGCCCGCTTGAAGATCAGCACCGAGCATCGCACGCTTCACGGCGCGCTTTTGGACGCGGAGCTTCTCGCGGAAGCCTATTTGGCGATGGTCAAGGACGGCAATCCCTTCATCGATGACGAGGAGCTGGCGAAGAAGCCGCGTCCGGCGATCCAGCGCCTTTCCAACCCGGGCCTCTCGTTCGCCGCCGTCGTCGTCCCGGAAGCGAACAAAGTCGCTCACGAAGCGTTTTTGGACGCTCTGGAAGCCGACACCAAGTCGCCGAGCATTTGGCGCGGCGAAGCGGCCACCGCCTCGCGCGGCATGCGCATGTGATCCAACGGCAAAGCCGCGTTTTCGCGACCCTCCGAATCGTTTTCAAAAAGAGCCTTCGGGCTCTTTTTTGTTAAGGCTTCGCAGTCCACGGCTTTTCCCAGCCCAGAAGACTTTCGTTTTTTCGAACCGCAGTGCGAAGCCCCTCGCTCAGAATGTCCTTTCGACCATCCCTTTTGGCCGCTGGTCGCCATCGCCGCTCGTCCTGATTGCTTAAACGCGCGGTCAATGCTCAAATCGATTGGCCTCGGGCCGGGCGTCTCGCGCGGCTCGGACCCAACGCAATCACTCGCACAATCACATCAAGGAGCAGTCGTCATGCGTTTTCTCTCCACCCCATCCTCCGTTCGCGCAATGGCTCTGGCCGTTTGCGGCTCCGCCCTCCTTGTGATGGGCGGGTGCGCTGACACTTCCGCTTACAGCTACAACGCCGGCCAAGCGCAGCAAGCGCAATACGTCCAATATGGCACGGTCCAAGACGCGCGCAACGTGCAGATCAACGCCAACACGACTCCCGGCCTTGGCGCAATCGCGGGCGCGGTGCTGGGTGGCGTCGCGGGCAGCGCCATCGGGCACGGCACGGGCAGCGTTTTAGGCGCTCTGGGCGGCGCCGCGGCCGGCGGCCTGGCGGGCAACGCCATTCAAAACGGCGTGAGCACGAAGCCCGGCGTCCAACTCACCGTTCGCCTGGACAATGGGCAAACGCTGGCTGTCGCGCAAGCCGCTGACGAATACTTCGCGCCGGGAGATCGGGTGCGCGTCTTCACGGGCCAGGATGGCAAGGTTCGCGTCACGCACTGACCCATTCGAGCGCAAGAGGAGGCGGGGCCTTGAAAATGGCCTCCCTCAAAAGCAATCCAGCCTTTCTTTGGGCTGGTTTGCTTTTGTTCTGTTTGCGCCAGGCGCCTTTTCTTGCTGGCTTTGAGCATTTGCCTTGCTTTTTCGCCTGGGGTGTCCGAGGCTGGGCTCGATTCGCGAAACGAACAATTCATCGCCGCAAGGCTTATTGCGCCGCTTCCGAAGGGGAATCCGCCTCCGCAGGGCATTTTCAGCGCCGTGTTTGCCGGCCTGTTGGCTCTCTGCGCAAGAACCGAGGCCGATCCGTCGCAAACGCCCAACCATCCCCTTGGCCCGCGAGACAAGGGGATTTTGTTCGCGCAAATCGGCGCTCATTTCGCAAAAAAAAAGCCTCGTCGAAACGAGGCTTCTCGAAGCGCCCTCTGGCCAAGAAGGCTTTTCCGTTGCGCGTCAAGCCGGCGTCGGGATTGCATCCGGGCCAACCTCGTCGTCCTTCTTCGACGACTCGCTCTCTTCGGCGACGCTCGCCGCGGCTGCGGCCGCTTGCTTGGAGAGAATCAGGCCCTTGCCGCCGTAGTTTTCGACCCAGGTGCCCAGCTTCTTGCGTCGATCGGCCACATCGTTGGCGATCGAATCATAGTCCGCCAGAGTCCCGCCATCCCATAACACGTCGAACTGATCGCCATCCAGGGTCTCCAAGTCCAACAGCGTCTCGGAAATGCGCTCCATGCGCTCCCAATTCGCTTTCAGCAGCGTTTTCGCCACTTCATACTGCTCGTCCAGGATGCGGGCGATTTCAGCGTCGATTTTCATCTGCGTGGCTTCGGAGGCCGCCGCGGCGCGTTCGCCGGTGTAGCCGCCGCCAAACGGGTCGCCTTGCGGGTCGGTGAACACGCGCGGGCCCATGTTCGACATGCCCCAACGCATCACCATCGCCGTCGCCATCTTCGTCGCGCGCTCATAGTCGTTCGAAGCGCCCGTCGTGACGTATTCCGCCCCCGCATAAAGCTCTTCGGCGATCCGGCCGCCAAACAACATGGCGATGTCGGCGAGAGCCTTTTTCTTGTTCAGCGAAAACTGGTCGTTCTCCGGCATGCTGATCGTGACGCCCAAGGCGCCTCCGCGCGGCATGATCGTGACCTTGCGCAGCGGATCCAGCACGTCGGCCATCAGCTTGCCGATCGCGGCGTGGCCCAACTCGTGATACGCCGTCATGCGCAATTCCTTCATCGGGATCACGGCGCTTTTGCGCTCCGGGCCCATCATGATTTTGTCGGCCGCGTCGGTGATGTCTTGATGGTCGACCGCCTTCTTCGCGCGGCGAGCCGCGAAAAGAGCCGCTTCGTTGATCAGGTTGGCCAAATCGGCGCCAGCGAATCCCGGCGTGGAGCGCGCGATCTTGCGAAGATCGACGCCCGCGGCCAGCGGAGTCTTGCGAGCGTGAACTTTCAGGATTTGCTCACGGCCCTTGATGTCCGGCAAGCCCACATGCACTTGACGGTCCAGGCGGCCCGGCCTCTTGAGCGCGTCGTCGAGGACGTCCGCGCGGTTGGTCGCGCCAATCACCACGATGCCCTTGCTGGCTTCGAAGCCATCCATTTCGACGAGCATTTGGTTGAGCGTTTGCTCGCGCTCGTCATTGCCGCCGCCCATGCCGCCGCCGCGCTTGCGGCCCACGGCGTCGATTTCATCAATGAAAATGATGCACGGCGCATTTTCCTTCGCCACGGCGAACATGTCTCGGACACGAGCCGCGCCGACGCCGACGAACATTTCAACGAAGTCGGAGCCCGAGATCGTGTAAAACGGAACTTTCGCCTCGCCCGCCATCGCGCGCGCCAGCAAGGTTTTGCCCGTTCCCGGCGGTCCGAGGAGGAGCAGGCCCTTCGGCGAACGGCCTCCGAGCTTCTCATACTTCTTCGGATCGCGCAGGAAGTCGACCACTTCGGCCACTTCTTCCTTGGCTTCGTCGCAGCCCGCGACGTCGGCGAAAGTCACCGCATTGTCGCCCGGCATGATGGTGCGCGCTTTGGACTTGCCCATCGAGAAGGGGTTTCCGCCGCCAGCGCCGCCGCGCTTGGCTTGCCACATCATGAACAACATAATCAGGCCAAGCCCGATCAGCATCGGCATAAGCGCCCCAAGCACGGCGCTGAACGCCGATGGCGTGGGAGCCGGCACAGCCGAGAAGGAGACGTTCGCTTTTTTGAGCTCCGACGCCAAATAGGGGTCGTTCCTCATCAGCTCGACGTTGTATCGGTCGCCCGACTTCATGCGCACCACGGCGATGTCGTTTTCTTTCTTGAACTTGACCTCGTCAACCTTTCCGCTGTCGACTTGGGATAAAAATTCCGAGTATTTCATCGGCGCCAGACGGCTTTCTCCATCGTCTTGCGGCGCGCTCACCATCTTCATGGACACGAACAGCACCAGCAAGCACAGCGCGATCGTGAGGATATTGGTGGGCCGCTTCGGACCGCCGCCAGTGGGTTTGAAGTTCAAAGCCATTCTCCAATTTCAATGCCAGCCCAATGCCAGCCTTTTAAAGAGTGTAAATCAAAGCCCCGAAAAACGGGGAGTTTCCTTTCCGCTTTTTAGGTTTCGCAATCCACCGTCTCCGGCAAACCCCAATATAAACAAGGCCCTGCGCTCATTCCCTTTCTTTTTTTGACCACCACAAACTTCTTTTTGTGGCGTCGCCGCAACATTTTTCGGACCCAACGCCGCGCGCCGGCCGGCTGTGCCTGTCTCGATTTCTTGCCCGCAAAACGCCGCGGGGTTATTTTTGGCGCATTGCGGCGCCGCAATCCAATGACTTTTGCCCAACGGAGAATTAGTTTCCCGCTATCGGACCACTGGTCCTTTAAAAGGGTTCAATGGCCAAAAGGCGGCCCGCTCGAAATTGTCCGCGGCCTTGGCCCGTCCACTCGCGCCGCCCAGTTAACCATGGGGCGATTTGCTCCATTTGCAAGGCACGCCCTAAAAAGGAGCGCAAAAACCTGGGCTCTGAGGCTTTTCGACGCCCACTCGAGAGGGGCTGGCGGCTTTCTCCCACGCGCGCTTGCGGCTCAAAGGCGATGGACTCTTTTTCCGAGTCCTGCGGCGTCGTCCTGCGAGAGGGCCGCGACGCGCCCAGCCTCGAGGCTCATCGCGCGCCGAATTTCCACGCTCTCCAATTGAGCGCGCAAGCCGGCGAAGCTTTTTGCCGCGCGCAGGCGCTCCGCCGCGGAAATGCAGGACGCTACCGCGCGCGCGGGCTTGTCGCGCACTGGACAACCCGCCTCGGCCGCCATCACCGCCCATTTTTCGCGCGCGGCGATCGCCTGCTTGGAGCCTTGCGGGTCAGCCGTCAGAATCGAGAGCATCAAATCCGAAAACTGCCAGCGACGCGATTCTCCGGTCTCCAGGCGCGTCCAATTGATGGCGCCGGGAAATCCCGCGCGCGCTTGCTGGTCTATAGCTTCGATCGCGGCCTCTCGGGGGGCGTTCGACAGCTCCTTTAAGGCCCGCAACAGCGCGCATGCCCACGGCGTTTCCTCAGGCAACGGGGCCCACTTTCCGGTCGCGGCCTCCTCCGATCTTTCTTGGACCCAACGCGCCAACGCAGCCCACCCCGGGGAAGAGGCTTCGGCGTAGCGCAAAGAGCTCATCCAGCCCGCCATGGCGTTCTCCATGGCCTGAACGCTGACCGCCCCCCCGTGCCCCAGCGCGTCGCTCACCGCACGGCTCGCCGCCCCAAATGATTGCGGCAGAGGCCGCTCATCAAACGCGGAGCGCCCCAGGCACATCGCCGCGCCCGCCAATTCTCGGCCCGCGCGCTCCTTCTCGCTCGCCCCTAAGGACCGCCACCAATTTGTTTGCCCGATGCCCTGCGCCAACGCGCGCATTTGCGGAATCCCGTGCGTCTCTTTCCAATTGGCGGTTTTTGCGTGCCCGTGCGAACTCGCCCTGGCGGCCCCCGCGACAACTTGCGAGAACCAGCCACAGAGGGCTTGAATCTTTTGAAGGGTTTCATCCCTCTCCGGAAAAACGCCGCCGCCTTGGGCCGCATGCGCGTCCTCTCCCGCGCTCCTTTTCTCGCCCCCTCCTCCGCCTTTTTTGGCGCCCGCTTGCCGCGCCCCTTTGGGCTGGCCGGCCCTTAGCCCCATCCAAGCGTCTAAGCCGCCGCGCTTCACGAGCCACTCCCCGACTTCCACTGAGTCAAACTTTTGGCAACGCTCGAAGAGATCCGCGGCGATTTGCGCGCCCAATGGATCGCTCAATAGGCTTTCGAAGCGGTCGGCCCCATCGCCGCCGGTTGCGCCTCGGCTTCTAACTGTTGTCGGCGCGAGCGCGTCGGGCCATATTTGATTCGCCAGAGACACCGCTTGGGATTCGGCGGCTCGGCGATGGCCGACGGAGCTTTGCTCGGTGGCGTAAGGCGCCCAAATCGCGGCGAGGGCCGCGCGTTGGCGACGCGGCTCCCATTGTTCCCGGGGCATCGATTGCGTCGTTTTTTCCCTCGCGACGGCCCATCCTTCCGCCCAGGGGCCGCAAAAAAAGCGGCTCGCCTGCGCCCACTCCGCCAAAGCGCGTTGCCTCTCGACGCCCGCGGAAGGGGCAAGGCGCAGCCCGTCCCACGCGCGCTCCAGAGCGTTGTCTGCGGCATGGAAACAAGGGGCAAGCGCTTGCTGAAACGTTTTTGAGTTTCTGGCCCACGCCATCGCAGCTTGGCCTAACCACCCAGCCTCATTGATCACGGCATTGACCTCCGCATCCCAGGCTTCTTGCGAAGCGCCTCGGGCCGGCAGACGGCCCAATTCCATCTGCGCGAGGATCCAGTCATCGTCGGGTTCTTGAGCGGGCTGCCCAGGCCCGGCGGATGCGACGTGATGGCTCACCAACCGCCCCAAATCCATCCAACGCCTGCGCGCAGTGGCCTTGTCGTTTTCGCTCAGCACAGCGGAGGAGGCTTTCGGTTTCGCCACGGGCGTCTCAGGAGGGCTGCGTTGGTTGCGGCACGTTCAGGTTTTTCATTTTAGCGGTTTTTTCTCCAAAACGCCACCTTTGGCGCGCAACGGGCTTGGGTGAGGGCGCGCCTCAAAAGCGCAAAAAAACAGCCCTGCGGAGGGTCAGGGGCGCCCACTTTCCAAAAATTCAATTGGCGCGCATCTTGACTTTGCATTTTTTTGCATTTAATTTGTTGGCTCAATATTTATTAAACAGCCCCGTGTTCGGCCGCAGGCCCGTTGACGGCCCCGACGAGGCGAGCATCGCCTCGCAATGCGCGCGCGGGCTCTGGCTTCACGCATCTTGCCGCGCAAATAAAACGTTCATGCCCCTTTTTCCCCGCCGCTTTCGCCCCGCTCCGCTCGCCTTGCTCGCTGCCGCTTTGATCGCGTCCGCGGGCTTGCGAGCGGGCGATCTGGCCCCGCAAAACGCAGAAAGCGGCCCCAAAAACGGCAATTTTCCGCGACCCTGGGTTTCTGATCGTTGGCGATCCGTCGCCCGGGGCATGGAACACGTCGAAACGACATTGTGGCGCGAGGACCAGGCCCGTGTCGCGCAGGCCTGCCCTGACGCGGTTGACGACCGTTTCGAGCGCCTGGACGCCTTGAACTCCCTTTCGCCGCCTTCCGCGGAATGCTTGCGAGCGGCGTCAGGCCTTCATTCGGCGTTGGCCGCCCCTTGGGCGCTTTCCATCGCGCGCGTTCATGTCGACGCGTGCTTTGCCACGCCGGGCCCTGATGATCAGCAAACGTCATGCGCTCGCGGGTGGGCCGTCTTCGGATCCGTCGCGTCGTTTCGCGGAGCGCGGGTTTCCGCGTTGAGGCCATTTGACGCTTTGGCGCAGGCCCTTTCCCAAGAGGCGAGCGCGCTCGAAGGCCCCGCGTCCTCAAGTGAACTCGCCACGCTCGAAAAGCAGACGCGAGAAGCGCGCTCGACAGACTTTTTCCTGGCTCTTCTGTCGCGCGAACAAGTTCTCCGCATCGTCCAAGCGCTGCGCGAACACGCGCCCGCTCCCGCTTCCGAGACGATTGCCAAACCGCCCTTGGCCTTGCCAGCAAAGGCTTCCGGCCCGGGAGGCGCGCAATGAGTCCCAACGCCGCTCGCTATCAAATCCAAACCTTTGGACCAATGGCCGCTTGCCAATTGTCCATCAATGCGGCATGGTGCCCCCACGAGCGCCGTTTTCTCCCGCTTTTTTGTTCGCCGGCCACGCTTTTTGACGCGTTGAATCCAACAAACGGCGCTCCAACAAGGAGCCTTTCATGAGTCGCCCACCGATTTTTTTAAGAGGTCGCGTTGAGCGAATCGGTTCATTCGAGCTCAATGGCGAGTCCTTTTTGGCGCTGAGTTTTCGCGCAGAAACAAGCCCCTCCGCATTCACGGCCGAATTGTCTTGGATTCGCGCGCCGCGCGCCGCCCTAGGCGACGAAGAAAGCTTCGCGCTCTCTTTGGCGCAAGCGGGCGACACGCTTGAAGCCTTCGTCGAGCCTTCTCCCGACGACGCTCGGACCTTGGTGTCGCCCGACAGCGACGCGCGCGCGGCCTCTCCTCAAAACCTGGTGGCCTTGTGTTTTCCCGACATCGCCCCCGTTCCGTCGCATTTCACGCGCACTCGCGAAAACGCAGAATCCCTCGAGTCGGCCCAAAGCCTGGACGAAGCGATTGAGGGCGAATCCGCGGGCGAAGAGGCCAACTATTCCTTTGGGTTTCCAGCGGCCCACGGCTCCTCCGCCCGCTCGTCTCGCGTCGTCCCGCGCGCCGCGATCGCCGATCTCTCGGCGTTGGCCGTTTCCCCCGCCCAGCCAGCGCGCCCAGGGGCGACGCCCTCCGCGGAGTCCGATCTGGACGCCCAGACGCATGCTTGGCAAGCGGATTCCGTCCCTCGTCGCGTTTATGCCGAGGCGCTCAGCCAAATCCTTTCCGAAATAGACTCCGAAGCTTGGAAACAAAAGACCCTCGCTCGCATTTTATGGCGCCAAGGGCTCCGTTTGTTCTCCCTGGCCGTCGAGGGCAAAACGCTTGAAGCGTCTGCGGTGGCCAAGGAAATGGCGCATGGATTTCGCTCGCTGGACGCAGAACTGACCGAGCGATCCAGCGCCCGACGGGCCAACGCCCTTATGGACGCGGCGTTCCGATGGGCTGGCAGCGAGTCTCGGCCGAAAGACGGCGAGCCTGGCCCGCGCTTGGCCGCGGCCGGTGAATTCATGCCTGCCCGCGCGCAAGCCCCCGCTCGCTTTGACAAATTTGACAAGTTTGACGATCGCGGCCCAGCTTTGGCCTCTTTGGGGCGCGAAGGCATAAACTCGGTCTTCTCAACCCCTGACCGACTGTTTCCTTGGGGCGACGACAGCGCCTTTTCGGGCTCTGAGTTCACGATCGGCGAGCCGCGAAGCGCTGAATCGCGCGCCGTCCTCCCCGGTGTCGCCGCGCCGGAGGGCTCCACGGCGGAGTCCATTCGGAGCGCGGAGCGCGCTGCTCGCGAGGCCCTTGAGGCAGAGACCGGCGCGACGCAATCGCCTGTCGAATTGACCCATCCAGGGCATGCGGAAAGCTTGCCATCCTTGGACGACCTGTTGAACCCCGCGCCGGTTCTCTTGATTTCCCAACGCGATGCGGCCGAGCTGCAATTGCATGACGAAAGCGCTTTGGACGAACTGTTGGCCTTGGCGGCGCGCGATCCGGATCCCTTGTCGTTGGCGCAAACGCAATTGGACGACCCATCTTGGGGCGGCGCGGTGGAGCGCTTTGTTTCAGAGAACGCGCCGGAAATCTTGCGCGAAGAGCAGCCAGACTCGAATATTTCCCTTACGCAGGCCCTGCTCCCGCAAGCGACGGGGCGCGCGGCGGCGTTGCGCTTGGTGTCGTCCGTCCCGGCGCGCGTCGCAGCCGATGCTCGGGCGATGGAGCCCCTGACCCAGGACGCGGTCGAAAAGAGCGCGGCATCCGCCGATGATTTCTCCCAGCCATCGAGGCCGCCTGTTTCCCCTCTCCCCGCCGCTTCGCGCGATGAGCGCTCTGCGGCCCCTTACGCGGAGTGACGCAAGCGCGACGCGGGAGCTTGCTCTGCACGCGCTTCACAGGCGTCGCTGAGCGCCCTTTCCCCTTTGATCGCCATCTTCGCGTTCGCTTGCGGCTTGCGCCGTGACCAACGCCAGATCGGCTTGCTCCTCTTGCGCGCGAACTATCCCCACCGCATGCGCGAGGCGCGCGGACTGCCACTGATGCGCCACTCCGCTTCCCTCCGACTTCCGGTCCAGGCTCAACGCCATTGACCCCAACGCCGCGAGCTCGTCCGCCGCGAGTTCTTTTCGCGGTTGCCCTCGCGACGCCTCTATTTTGGCGAAGCGCTCCGAATCCGCTTGCGACTGGTCCAGCATGGACAAACACTCGCCGGCTTTTTCCGGCGTGAGCTCTGTCGCCACCAGTTCGCAGCATCTCCACAAAGCCGCTTTGTCGCTCGATTCACGCATGACCCACGCCGCGCTGATGGGGGAGTGGCGAAGGGTTGATGGATGCTCGGGCAGCCAGTGCCGGGCTCCCCAGCGCTCCTTCATGGCCAAAAGCGCGGGCGCGCTGCGGGCAAAGCGCACGAAGCTGTTCGCGGCGAACACCTCTTCGTCGCGCGTGGCAAAAGCGGGCAGCCTCAAATTCGTGAAGAAATCCAAAACGCCTTGCGCGTCGTCGCTTTTCGCCAGCATTTCCGAAATCAAGCGGGCGAGCGCCGCCGGGTTGTCTGTTTTTTCGCCAGGGCTCGCCAGATCGGCGTGCTCAACCCAGCTGTCGGACCAGCGCAGGGGTTGTTCGCGCCATAAAGCGGCGATGACGCCGCGCGTGAGCCCTTTGCGGCCACGCGCCTCTTCAATCGCCGTGGACCAAGCCTCCCCGCGCAAGCACGATCGGCTCTCTCGCTCATTGTCCAAGCCGCCATGCGCCAGCGCCAACTCCACTCCGGGCAAATAGCCGCTTTCAATGGCCAGCGACAATGGATGCCCGCTCACCGCGCCCATGCGCCCGCGCCGGAGTTGCCCCCGGATTCCGCTCGCGCGAGCCCCCCTTCGCGCCAACGCGCAAGCCAACTCAAAGCCTTTTTCGCCAGCCGCGAGCGCCCAGCCCAAAGCGGTTCCGCCCAAATGCGTCCCCATCCGGTCGGCGGTCAATCCCGTTTGCCCCAACGCTTCGCCGAACTTCCCTTCGAACGCCAATCGCGCGACAGCGGCGCTTTGCGCGCGCGCCGAATGCGCCGCCAACAAATCCTGCCCGCTGGCCTTCGGGGAGCCGCGAGCGATTTTTGTCGATTCGAAAGGCGTTTTTTGAGCCATGGGCGAACGGCGCTGAAAAAGGGGTGAAAAAACAGCTTTCGAAGATGAAAAAGGCATTGGGCTCTTCGCATAATACGGTTTTTTTCAACGCGTGTCGCAAAAAAAGATTATTTTTCGAGCCGTTGGGCGTGGCCAACGCGCCACTCGCCCCCTCTCTCCCCTTCGCGGCATTGCTTACGCGGTCCCAACGGCTTTATTCTCCCCCTGCTTCGCGCTGGGTCTTTTTTGCGGGGTTTCCCTTCACGCCAGATGGCCTATTTTCAGCGCCGTAAACAACGCCAGTCACTTTCAATTGAATCCAGGAGAATCCAATGCGTTCCTTCACCGTCATGTCCCGCGCCAGCCTGCTTGCCCTTTCGGCGGTCGCGACCCTCGGATTGGGCGCCTGCGCCCAGGAGCCGATGTATCGCTATCAGTCCGGCCCGATTCCGCCGGCCCCGGTCCAGCGCACGGTGGTTCAGCAGTCCCCGACGCGCTATGTGCTTCAAGCGGACGCGCTGTTTGATTTTGACTCCGCGCAACTTCGCCCGGACGGCCAACGCGAGCTTTCCGAGGTCGCCAACAAAATCCGCGGCTCGCGCCTTCGCTCCGTCCTTGTGCTTGGCTACACCGATCAAATCGGCTCGCCCGATTACAACATGAGCCTTTCGCGCCGCCGCGCCGAAGCCGCTCGCCAGGCTCTCATCGCCTATGGCATTCCGGCTTCGATGATTCAAGCGAGCGGGCGCGGCCAAAGCGATCCGCAAGTCCGGTGCGACAATGTGGCGCCCGATCAACTCATCTCATGTTTCGCGCCGAATCGCCGCGTTGAAATTGTCATCCGCGCCGCGTCCTATTGAACGCGAAAGCATCTCGGGCGCAAAAGGCGCGCGGAGCACGCGACGCTGAAAATTTGCGCCGCAATCCAAAAACCCGCTGAGAAAGCGGGTTTTTCTTTTCTCCCCAACAGCTTGGCTCGCGTGGATTGCCCACGCCGGATTGTCAGAGGCGGCGCAGCGGTTTTTCGTTTCGGCGAGAAGCCTCCGCGCCTTGCTCCCCAGGGGCGTCGGCCCGCGCTTCTTGAACCACGGCGGCGAGGGTTTTCGCGTCTTGCACCGCTCGCGCTTTTTGCGCCACGCGCGCCCAAGCGACAGAGAGGGTTGCCATTGAGGCATTGTCGCGGCGCTCGGCGCGGAGGCGATCCAGCGCCCATTTCGCGTTGACTTCGTCCACCAGGGCCTCTGCCGCGACGGGCCGGCCCTGGCGCAAAGCCTGCGCGATGGCTTTTTGGCCGCCGGCCTTAGGGTCTGAGGCCGAGACGCCGTGGGCGAGCAGCCACTCGATCGCCTGGGCGTCGGTTCGGTTGGCCGCCTCGACGAGCGGGTGTTGAAATTCGAGCAAGCCGTTTTTCCCCTCTTCCGGAACCGAGACGTCTTCCCAGTCTGTGGCTTTGACGCCAAAGTCGCTCAAGGCGTCCAGCGCCCAAATTCGGCCTTTACGGGCCGCGGCGGAGAGGGCGGCGTCGAGTCCTTTTTTCGGGGCGCCCCACTGCCGCAGAATTTTTTCAAAGCAGCTTTTCGCGGCCTCTTCTTCTTGGCACAGAACGGCGCAGGACAACGCCCGCCTGGAATCCTGGAAATTGACGCCCCAGATGGCGAGCCAGTCGAGCATCGCCACCGCGCCCGCGCGGGCGGGATGAATCTCAGACCAAAAGGAGTCCGTTTTTGCTCCCAATTTGATCAATTCTTCACACAATTGCATTTTTCCGCTCGAGGCGGCGAGCGCGAAAACTCGCGCGCCCCCCGTTTCGGCCCAGGCGCCCAATTTGACAAACTCAGCGATGGTGGAAACCGCGGTTTCTATGGGCAGCATGGAGGCGGCCTGCTGGGCCGCTTGCGCCCAATCGCCCTTCACGCCCCAATTCTTCATGACCCAACGCAGCGCGGTTTGGCAACGCGCGGCGCGCGCGGCGTCGGCCCCATTCTCGCTGTCCGCTGCGAACGCGAGGCCCATGGCCCATCGCCGCATGGCGTGTTCGCGCGCCAGGTAAATCGCTTTTTCGTTCTGCGTGGGCGGCTCAAAGACATCGGATATCCATTGAAGGGCTTTCATTTGCCCCCACTCGCCAGCCCTGAACATCAACTCTCCCGTGTCGTCAGGGAACATGTTTGGGTTTTCGCTCGCGCGCGCCATTGGATCTTCGCGCATCGGGGGGGCTCGGTCCAGCAGCAACTCGCACAAGCTTTGCGCCTCGTCAAAAACAGCCGCGGACTGGATGAGCAGTCGGCGGTTGGATTCGCGAAAATACGGATTTCCCGGAGAAAATGCGCCGTTTTCTTTTTGCGCTTGAACCACCGCCGTGGCGACCGCGAGCGTTTCTCTTTGGGCATGCTGGTCTGGCGCGATGTTTTTCTCTTTTTGTTGCAGCAACGGCCACGCCAATTCATCCAGCCACTCGCTGACCGCTTGTTCGGCTTCCTGGCTGCTGAGCGTTGACGCGAGCGAGCGGGCTTTGGCCCAATTTTTGAGCAAAACCGCGCCGCGAATAGCCTCTCGGGCAGATGGCGTTGAAGGCTGAGCGGTTAAATTTATGGCATTCATTTCGGTCTTTTTTTGTGGGCGCGGCGACGCCGCTCGTTTTTAGGGCGGACGGGTCAAATTCTGCGCTTGGCCGCGGCGCGGATGGATGGTTCATCGGTGGAGGAAGCTTGCGGCCCCTTGCGCGCCGCCTCGTCAATGGCCGAAGCAATGTCGCGGGCTTCGTCGCGGGCGATGCGTCTCGCGAGCGCCATTGAGGGCATGGGGCTTTTTGATGGTTGCGAGCCGCCTTCAAGGCGGCGAGCGTGCAAAAGCGATTCGCTCTGCGCTTTGGCGCGCAAAATGGCATCCTGCGGCCATGCGACGATTTCAAACAAATCATCCAACCCTTTCGTTTCAAGCTGAACGGCGGTCCACGCCACGAGCAAAGCCAAAACGCTTTTTCGCTCTCCGACCGGGGCGTCAGGCAGCGCAGTCCAGTCTGTCCATGAAATCGGGTCGACTGCCCAAAGGGCTCTCGCCAAGGGAAGGATCCGGTCGCCTTGCTGGTTGGTCGCCAACATCCACGGATCGCTTTCCGCGATCTCGCGAGGCTCGTTCGCGGGCCTTTTGTCTGGGCTGAAACGCCCGAACTCCGCAAGCAAGCGCACCCCCTCGACATTGCCCGTCATCGTGGCGGCGGTCGCGGGCTGGCTGATCAGTGAAGCGTAAAATCCCGCGGCGGGATTTTGGGCGGCTTGCGAGCGCGGATCGGCGCCGTTTTCAAGCAGGGCGCGGGCGAACGCCAAGGCTTGCGGCGTTTTGGAGTGCATGGCGCGAGCGAGGGCCGTGGGGCCCACTTTGGTGTGCGCTTCGACCTCCGCGCCGCGCCTGAGCGCGTCGAGCGCCTCGTCCCACCGCTCATTGTCGGCGGCGATCAGCATGTCTTTTGTGGCTTGCGAGGCGTTTTCGGCGTCGAACATGGCGTCTCCTTTCAGAGCCGGCGCGCGGATTTTGAGCGCGCGTCGCCGAGCGCGATGTCACTCGCTTGCGGCGTTTGGGTCTCCTGAAACGCTTGAAAGCCATCAGCCGCGCCATGCGTGTCGTCGCTCACCCACTGCCCCAATTCGACGCGCTCGGCGCGGCTGAGGGCCACATCCGCAAGCAATTTTAATTTCTGAGGGTCGATGAGGCGCTTTTCCAAAGAAGCGCCCATCGCGAGCGCGGCCAAAGGCGTGACGCTTTCGCCGCGCTTGGCCCCCGGCGCAAAGGGATTCACCTGAAACCACGACGGATAAGCCGGCTCGAGCGGATCGAACAGGGGGCTCGCCGCAATCTTGGCCGCTCTCGCCTCCCAGTCTCGCGGGCTGGTCAGGCAAATTTCGCAAAACGTTTTGTTGAGTTTTTGCCGAGAGCCCACGGCGATCACGGCGTCCACGTTGTTCATGTCCGCCTCTTTCTCGGCGAGGGCCAGGGCATCCACGGTTTTTTCGACAATCGCCATGCCTATTTTTTTCGCCCCCAATTCATGCAACCCTTTCCCGGCGAACGACAACAGAACAAGGCCCGTCATTTTCAGCAAGGGCGTCCAGCGCTCTGATTTCTTGATTTGCGCGCGCGCTTGCCGCCTCTCTTCGACGCTGACGCCCTCATCGGGCTCCATTGAGCCTTTCGGTTCGTTTTGCGCGCGCGCCGTCGTTTCGCTGCGGCTTTTCTCAGCCCAGCCCGCCAAGGCGATGGCTCGGCCCTCGCCCATTCGGCTCGCAAGCCGCGCAATGGCCGCGGTTTGTTCCAAGGATTGGACGGGAGGGTTTTCAATCGCCGGGGAGACGGTGCTCATTGTTGCTGCCTTTTGGGAAAGTGAGCCGCGTCGCGGCCGTCCTTTATTTTCGCTCGACGCCCCCGGCAATGCAAGCGGGATTTCCACAAGGAGTCGCCGTCGCTCTCTCCCGGCCCTTTGTTTTGATTTTTTGATGAAAAAACGCCGGGATTTTCAAAATCTTGAATGCGCGGTCTTTGGCCAAGCAAAAAGAGACAAGGGATTTGTTGCTTTTTTGCCACTCATCAATAAAAATTAGGGTAAACCCTTGCCTTATTGTTGCGCTGCAACTAGAATGGCCTCAACTCATTCCATTTCGGATCCACCCACCCTAGGAGAACGCCATGATGTTCCATCGAATCACCAAACCGATTTACAACTTTTTCTTCGTCGGCCCCATCTCGCGCACGCTGGATGACGCCATCGCCATTAGCCGCCAAGACGACGGCTCCCTGCAATTCACGGACCGTGGTTTTTTCAAGCTGCCGTCTCATGAGCGCGAGACCTATCTGCGCATGATCCAGGCGGAACGCTCGGCCATCCGCTCCTGATCGTTCGCAAAAAGGACTCCGATTTCCGTTGGGCGTCGCGCCGATTTTTTCAAGCGTCGTTTGGCGGACCTTCTCCTGCGCGCGCTTTTTCGCCGCTTTCTCTCAGCCCATCGCGCAAATGCGGATGGGCGTTTGTTGTGAACGGGAAGCGGCGATTGGATCTCCTTTCCGTCGCTTCTTTCCGCTCGCAGCGGCGAGAAAAAGCTCCCGCGGAAAAAATGCCCCATGACGCCTGACGCTTCTTGGCGTCCAACGCGCCCCATAGACCCCGATTTCGCGCCGCTTGTCCGATCTTTCGCAACCTTATTCTCAGGGCCGTCACAAATTTCCAACATCCGCCTTTTGGCCTGGCTCAAACGCCCTCTTTGGGCGATAATAGCGCTTCGCCTGAGCCAACGCTGGCCAGGAGGTTTCTTTTTTGGAGCTTCAAAATGAGTGAATGGACGGTCCTTCGGTCGCGACAAGACGCTTCGGTCAATTTTGTGGCCCAAACTCCGGATGAGGGCTTTTTCGAGTCGCGCTTCGTGCAGCGCTCGCCTGACTACTTCATCGCCTACCTGTCGTCGCACACGGGCTGCAAGCACGCCTGTCGCTTTTGCCACCTGACCGCCACGGGGCAAACGATGATGACGCCCGCGGACATGGACAGCTATTTGGATCAGGCCAAACAAGCCCTGAGCCCCGCGCGCGACCTGCATGCGGCGGGCGAGCTTGTCGCCACGCGCGCGCATTACAACTTCATGGCGCGCGGCGAAGCGCTCTCGAACGCGTTTTTTGTCGACAACTCGCAAGAGCTTTTCGACAAACTCGCGCAACAGACGGGCGCGCTGGGCGTGTCGAACACGCGCTTTTTGGTGTCCTCCATCCTGCCGCACGACTTCAAGGGCGATTTGTCCAAGGTGCTCGCCGACGAACGCTCGATTCTGTATTACTCGCTCTACTCGATGGACCCGTCGTTTCGCAAGCGCTGGCTTCCGCGCGCGATGGCGGCGCCCAAAGCCTTGGACCTGATCGCTGAAATGCAAGCGAAAACGGGCCGCGAAGTCGCTCTGCACTGGGCGTTCATCGAAGGGCAAAACGACTCCGAAGAGTCTGTGGATCACGCGATCGACGAAGTTCTCGCGCGCGGCATCAAGGCGAAGTTCAACCTCGTGCGCTACAACCCGCATGACGCGCGCCACGGCGTCGAGCCCAGCGAAGAGCGCTTGCAGTCGCTGTTTGACCGAATCGCCACTCGCCTGAACAACCCGCGAAGCCGCATCGTGTCGCGCGTGGGCAAGGACGTGAAAGCCAGCTGCGGCATGTTCGTGTGCTCGCGCGACGACGCCGATTTTGACACGGACGCGGCGATCGCCAACCATTGATTGGGCCGCGCCTCATGGCGCTCTCTCTTTGACAACCCAAGCCCCCGCCGGAAACGGCCAGGGGCTTTTGCTTTGCTCGACCCCGATCCGCTGTCGCGAAAACAGGCTGCGCGGGGCTGGCGATTTGTGAGACAATGAAGAATCGCAATTTGGCTCAATGGCTTTGAGGATTCACCATGGACTTTTCCACGCTTGGCGCGATTGACGCAATCGGCGCCCAAAACCTTCCGACCGACCGTTTTTGGCGCGTTAAAATGGGCTTTGACCCCACGGCTCCCGACTTGCACCTGGGGCACGCGGTGAGCCTTTTCGCCCTGCGCAAGATGCAGGACGCGGGACATGAGATTCTTTTGATCGTGGGCGACTTCACGGCGTCCATCGGCGATCCAACCGGCCGCAACGCGATGCGCCCGCCTTTGTCGCGCGAGCAGATCGAGGCGAACGCCGCGACCTACTCGGCGCAAGCGTTGCAGATTCTGGACGCGGAGAAAACCAAAATCCTTTTCAATTCGCACTGGCTGGAGCCTTTGGGCGCCGCGGGCCTGATTTCATTGGCGAGCTCCGCCACGGTGGCCCAAATGCTCGCGCGCGAAGACTTCGCCACGCGAATGGCGGATCAAAAGCCCGTGGGCCTGCACGAGTTGCTCTACCCCATGCTGCAAGCGCAGGACAGCGTTCACCTGATTCCGGACCTGGAATTCGGCGGATCGGACCAGCGCTTCAACCTGTTGGCGGGCCGGGAGTTGATGCGCGCGAAGGGGCAAGCGCCTCAAGCCTGCGTGCTGATGCCGCTTTTGCCGGGCCTGGACGGCGAGAAAAAAATGTCCAAGTCGCTGAAAAACCACATTGGCGTGAGCGAGCCGGCGCGCGACATTTTCGCCAAAACGCTCTCGATTTCCGACGACCTGATGGAGCGATGGATCTCTTGCTTTGGCTTGGCGGGCCAAATGAAATCGGACGCGGCCGCGCGGCCAATGGACGCCAAAAAAGAATTGGCCCATTGGTTGTGCCGGGCCCTGCATGGCCCCGAGGCCGCGCACGAGGCTCAAGCAAGCTGGGAAGCCGCGCACCAACGCAACGAGCGCGGCGCCACCGCGGAAGACAAGACGCTTGTCGCGCCGATCGGGGGCCTGCTTTGGGCGTCCGTGCTGCGCGACTGGGGCTGGGAGGCCAGCGGCGGCCGCGCCCGCGAGCGCATCGGCCAGGGCGCCCTGAAAATCGACGGCGAAAAAATCACCGACTCCAAAGCCCTGGCCCAGCCTGGGTTTTCCGGGTTGGTCACCTATGGGGCCAAGCACAGCGCGCGCGTGGTCGTGGCGCTTGCGGCCGAGGGTTCGGTTTCTGGCCCGGGAAACGATTCCGCGCCGATTTTCACGCCGCCCGCTCGCGGGCGTCAGCCGGGGTGATGGAGCGGTTTTCCCGCGCGGACGCGCCGCTCTTGCGCGGCTTGGAGCCAAAGGCCCTCTCGCGCGGGCCTTTTTTTCGCTTGGAGCCCCGGAATCGGGCAAGAAAACAGAACGCTCGCGGCGCGCTTTTGTTGCTTTGGGCGCCGCCGGGCTTGCCGTGATCGGTTTTCATTCCGCTCGCGCTTCGCTCGCTTCCTTTTGCCGCGCCGCCGAGGTAGTGTGAAGCCCTGACTGCTTGGGGGGATTCGCCATGAGCGCATCGCATTTGCCGCTGGACTCCACCGACGCCACGCCGATGCTCATGCCCTTCGTCGATTGGGCCACGGAGACCACGGAGCTTGTTCGCTTGGCGTCTCTGGGGCAAATGGAATTGGCGGAAGCGATCGTCGCGCGCCACAGGCCCGGCCAAGCGCACTGGGTCAAACCCATGATCCATGACGGGCTGTTCGTCGCTTCGTTCCAAGGCAACTACGCGATGGTTTCGTTTCTTAATCCGTTCGCGGACCCCACGGATGAAGCGGCCATCGCCCGGATTTTGGCGGGCGGGGAGCACGCCATGGAGCAACGCTCGCAACCAGGCCAATACAAATTCGGGCATTGACCCAGTGGCCTTGCCGGCCGGCCAGATCGCGCGAGGCTCACAGTCTTTTGGCTGCCGGCTTCTTGGACGCGACCGCGCTGACGAGGCTTGCGTCCCTCTCGTTTTTCGTCGTTGGCCCTGCGTGGACTTCATTCCTCAACGACCGAGCCTCCTCTTCGGCCGCCGCCTGACCCTTCAAGCGCGCGATTTTTTCTTCCAGCTGCCTTTTTTTGGGCGTCGCGCCGTCTTTCCAAATCGCGATGTCCCGGACGAAAGCGCCCATGACTATCGCGCAACCCGATATCGCGAGCGACACGGCGACCGCCACCGCAAGGAAAATCACTTCGAAGGCGCTCCATGGCCCTTTGTGGCGGAGGCATTCGCGCGCGATCCATGGCATCGGCGCGACCGACAAGACGAACACCGCTGCCCAAAGGATCGCGAAGACGCCGCCCGCCGTTTTTGCCCAGTACCGCACGCGCCACGCCAAAGCCTTGATCGCTGCTCCGCGCGGTCGCGCCCACAGTTTTGAGTTTTTTTTCGGAGTCTTTTTCACGCCAGGCCCCTTTTCGGCTCAGTCGATTTTGAAAAGAAGTCGCAGTCCTTTCGAACAGCGGCTTCTGGGCATCGCGCGTTTGCTATTCAGCGCGAACTCACTCGTCGTCCGACGCGCCTCGCTTGATGCGCGCGCGGCGATTGACGACCGGGGATTCTGGCGCCTTTTCTTCCGTCGCGGCCTTTTTGGGCTCGCTTTCCGGCGCGCGAAGCAGCGCCACCGTGATGTTGTCGATGCCGCCTCGCTCGTTGGCCATCGCCACCAATTCCTTGCAAATGGCCGTGGCGGGAGCGCCCGGGCCCGCGCGGCGCTGCGCGTCGTGGAACGCCGCGAGCATCATCGCGGGCTCGTCAAAGTAATTCCACAAACCATCCGAGCACAACAGAAGCTCTTCGCCCGGCTGCAAGCTCGCGATGGCCGCGCGCGGCTCCACGTCATGGTCGAGCATCCCCAGGCACTGCGTGATCGCGTGGGCATACTGATTGCGCATGGCTTCGCGCGGGTCCATGCCGCCCTCGATGGCGCTGGTCAGCCACGAATCGTCTTTGGTGAGCTGGCGCGCGCGCGCCGGCCCAATCGCGTAGGCGCGGCTGTCGCCGGCCCAACCCAAAGCCACTTGCGCCCCGATCACGCGCGCGCACACGATGGTGGCTTGCGGCTCGGCCTTGCCCGCCTTTTCCTGCGCGACCGAGCCCGGCGTGGTTTTCACCGCCGCGTCGGCTTGCAGAACGGCGCGAGACAGTTCGTCGCGGGGGTCTTCCTCCAACGAGGACGAGAGAATGACGGCCAATGCGGCCTTGGAGCCGCGCGAGCTCGCGATGCTCGAATTCTGCGCGTTGGAGACGCCATCGCTCACGACGATCGCGAAGCCGCTTTCGAGGACTCCGATCGCGAAGGCGTCTTGGTTTTCATGGTGCCGGCGGCCGATGTCGCTCGCCGCGCCAAATCGCCAGCCGAGCGCCTGCTCGCTTTGGTTTGGGGTCGCTTCAAGGACCCATCGCGCGCCGCAATTGAGGCAAAATCCAGACTCGTCAGCGCCTTCGGTGGATCCGCATTTCGGACAGGCTGGCGCCGTGGGAGCCGCCACCGGCTCCAAATGCTCTTCTGACACCAAATCCGCGCCCTTCATCGCGTCCGACACCGACGACCAGGAGGGAGCGGGCGCCACGGAGGCGGCCAGCGCTTCATGCGCGCTCGGCTTCCAATCGGGCCTCGCGCCGCACGCTTCGCAAAACTTCGCGTTCAGAACCCACGCCGCGCGGCATTTCGGGCACTCGGTGAGAGCCCGGGCCGCGCTTGCCGCGGCCAGCGCCGTCGCTTCGGCCATCAAGTCAGGCCCCACGGCCGCGATCAGGTCGAGGTTTGCGTTTGGGGTGGTTTGCGCCATGGATGAATCTCCTTTGTGTCTGAGGCTTCAAGGGCCAGGGCGCCGCGCCTTGGCCACTCGTTGATCAATGCCCTATTTTAGCGCCGTTTTCGCGCGGGTTGAGCCCTTTCTCCATTCCCCGGCGCCCAGGCCGCGTTTGAGGCGAAAACGCGTTGCGCCGGCGCCACGGTTTTCGCCCAATTCGCCATCCGCAGGCCCCAATGAAAAAGCCCCGCCTTGGCGGGCGGGGCTCGGCGTCGGCGCGAATCGCCCGGCTTAAAACCAAGTGCGCGGACGCGCTTGGTTGGCCAAGTCGACGAGGAGCGTCATTTCCTCGCGCGTTTGCGATTGGCGCGCAGCGTCGCGAAGCAGCTTCTCCGCTTGCTTGCGCAGCGCCTTGTGATCCTTTTTGGCGCCCAAAAGCTGAACCTGCGGCTCCGGCTTGGCCAACCCGCTTTCGATCAAAATCGCGGCTTGCGAGAGCGCGCGGGCGGCCAGCTGGCGAGCCGTTTGGCTTGCCGTGCCCAAGAGCTCCAAGGCGCCGCACGCTTTTTCGATCGCCGACATGCTGGCGGACTTGGCGTCCGAAAGCAACGCGCGGGCGGTCTCTTCCAGCGCCGCGGAGCGCAGGCTGTGGCTTTGCGGAGCCAACGCCAGCGCGTTGGCCGCGCCATCGAGGGAACCCGCCTTCTCCTCGCAGCGAGCCAAGCCGAAGATGGCGGAGCCCACGCTCGGGTCCAGGCGCGTCACGCGCCCGTAGAAGTCGCTTGCGCGAGCCACGTCGCCCAAAGCCTCGAACGCGAAGCCCATGGCGAGGCGAGGCGCCCATTCGCCCGGAATCCACGAGTAGACCTCGCTGAACTTTTGCAGCGCCTCCGTCGAGCGCGCCTTCAATTGCGTGGCCGCCTGCGCCGGGTCCAGAATCGACTCAAACTCCATTTGGCCCAGAGCCAGCGCTGCTTTGCCGCCCATCCACTGAGCGCGCCAGTCGAATGGGTCTTCCAGCGACATCGCCTTCGCCTCCTCGCGAGCCTTTTGGGCTTGCGCGGCGTCGCGCGTCATCAAGCGAGCGTCCATCAGGCGAAGCTTCGCCTCGGCCGACAGCGGGTGTTGGTTGACCAACTCCTCCAACGCCGTCACCGCGCGCGGGCCTTGCGCGGACAACCGGGCGCATTCGTCCGACGCTTCGTCCGTCGTGTCGGCCTTCAAGGTCGGCAGCAAGCGCGCCAGCGGCAACGAGCGGCCTTGGCGGTCTTCCGGGTCGATCAAGTTGTCCGCGCTGAAAACGCGGCTCTCAGCCGGCTTCGGATCGGTTTTGAGGGCCACCACTTCGCGCAGCACGCCGCGCAGTTGCTCTTCCATTTCCTCCGCCGAGCCAAAGCGCTCGTCCGGATTTTGCCGCGTGGAGCGGTCCAGGAAGCGCGCGAACGACTCGTTCTTTTGCAGCAGCGGAATTTCCGAAGCCGGCGGCAGCGTGAACTCGTGCTTCTTGCGCCAATCGAAGTCCATGACCAACGCGGCCAAAGAGCGCCCAATCGAGAACAAGTCGGACGCCGCGATTGGGTTGTCCGCGGCCTCCGGGGCCATGAAGCCCTGCGTGCCGAAAATGTCGCCCGTCGGGTCATCGATCTTGCGCGCGCCGCCCATGTCGATGAGCTTCACGTCGTCGTTTTCGAGCATGAAGTTTTCCGACTTGAAGTCGCAGTAGACCACGCCGCGGCTGTGCAGGTAGCCGAACGCCGGCAGAATGCCGATGATGTAGGCGCAGGCTTCCTCGATGCTCAGCAAACCGCGCTGGACGACATCGATCTTCATTTCTTTTTCAGCGTCCGTGAGCGACTCGCGCAGCACGCCAGAGCGCACGGCCTGTCCCTTGTCGTCCTTCACGTTCACCGTGTCGCGCGCCTTGCGGATCGACTCAATCGTGCGGCCGCCCACGCGCTCCATCACGATGTAGCCTTCCGCGCCCCGGTTGATAAAGTCGTAAATGCCGACGATCTTCGGGTGCTTCAAAGCGGCCAGGAACTGGCGCTCTTGCAGCGCGGCGTGAGCGGCCGCGGCGTCCTTGGCGTTCAACAGGCCCTTCAAAATGACCCAGCGCGAAAGCATTTGGTCCCAGGCCAAGTAAATCCAGCCCATGCCGCCGAAGGCGATCGGGCCCTTGATTTCGAACTTGCCGTTGACGATGTCGCCGGCCTTCAGGCTCGGGACGAAGTTGTATTCGCTGCCGCAATTCGGGCAGAAGCCCTTCTCGAGCTTCACGGGCTTTTCGCAGCTCTGGCAACGGCGCTTGTTCACCGGCACGACCGGGTTCGCCATCACTTGGGACAGCGGGTCGTGCGTGGGCTCTTCCGGCAGGTTCACCAGGCCCGCGCCCAGGGCGCGACGGCGGCTGGCCATGGCCGAGCGGCTCGTTTGGCGGCGGCTGGTGCGGCCCGAGGCGCTGATGCCCGTGGTCGAGCCCGTCATCGCCGTGCCTTGCGTGGCGACGGTGCCCGTGTTCACGGTGCCCGTCATGCTGACGGTGCCGACGCGCTGGGAAATCGTGCCGCCCGCGATCGCGGCGTGCATCGGCTGCGGGGTCGCGGCCGCGGCGGGATTCGTCGCGAGCAGGCTTTTGCCCGCCGGCGCCCGGCCGCACTCGTCGCACACGCCATCCACAATCTTGCCGTCACAACCTGTGCGTTCGCATTTTTGCGCCATTTTGCGCTCCTTGAAACGCCCCTCTCGGGGCTTTGATGATTCGGCGGTCTTCTTGGGAGACTCTGTTTGGCTTGCCCTTTGGGCTTCGCCACGAACTCCCTCAACCTTCAAGCTCTATTTTAGCCCCCTTTTTTCTCGCGCCTGAGCCAATTTTGGAGACTGTTGGCCTCGCGCAACGGTTTTTTCGCAAAATTCCCGTTGCCTCATGATTGGACTCTCCGAAAACGGCCGCCTCGGCTAATCAATCAGGCAACCAGGCGGCTCTCCGCCGCAGCGCGTCTTTCGGGGCCATAAACCCACGCGCCGTAATCCAAAGGGCCGCCAAAACGCAAAAAAGGCCCTTTGAGCCGACAATTTTTTGTCCACGCATATTTTTCTTTGCGCAAATTTTTCTCAACGCTATCCTGCCCCAATCGCGCGATCCCCGCGCTGGCCTGGCCAAGGAGGCTCCCATGATCCATTTCAAAATGTCGGTCGATCAAAAAAACGCGGCTTTTTGCGACTCCGCCACCGGCGAGCTCGTGTTGGTCGAGTCGCGCGACAACCGACAATTCAATGTTCGGGTTGGCTCGCTGAAAAACTCGCGCGCAGTGGGCTCCATCGTGGCCGAAAATGATAGGGAGCTCAACGAACGCTTGAACCGGTTGGTTCCCCAACAATTCCACGCTTGACGCGCTTTCGGGTCCGTCTTTGTCGCCAGAGAGCCCTTCGGGGCTTTTTGCTTAGGTTCGGAAAACTGGGCGCCAACGGCCAACATCACGTTTTCCGCGCCGCATGGCTATTTCGCCCCCCCGCCGATCAGCCTGCCACCCGATCCGGCTTTTCTGCTGATTCTTCCGCGTGACAGGCATTGCCTGCCGCGCGTCCCAAAAAGGCCCTCGCCAGTCTATTTTTCAGGCATGCGCCCAACGCTCCTGTCGGGTTTTCCGCCCCTTGCGGGCAACCCCTTTTTAGGTAGCGTGGAGACGCGGCGAAATTGAGTTGCTTCATCTCCGGACTTGGTGTGCGCAAGCTTTCCGGCCCCTCGACCTCGCCGCCCTTATTTTGTTTTTGCGCCTAAAAAATTGGCGCAGCCCAGGAGGACGCCATGAATTCACTCGCCCAACCCATTTCCCTCAACGAGTCGATGGAAGGCCTCTCTGGCAATGAGCCCGGACTCGGCAACCTGCGAACGTGGGGGGCCGTGCGCCCCCAAGGCTCTCACTGGAAAGAAACTTCTCAATTCTCCACCCTCAATGTGGCGCTCCTGGGCAGCCCTTGGGCACGCGTTGACCGCGGCCAAGCCGCCTCTTCTTGATTTTGTCTCAACGGTTTTTCAGACGCGTGCACGTTGGCGCGTCTTTTTTTGTTGACAGCCGCTTCGACGCATTTAATTTCTCGGCGCGACTTTCCGCTCGGCTGTTTTCGAAGACCGCTTTCCTGCGCCAGAATGCGCTCCACAACAATTCAACAAACAGGAGATTCACCATGAGCGAGCAACCGATTGCGGCCCTTCTTTGCGCGGCTTTTCTCGTTGGCGCGCCCGTCGCGGCCTTTGCCCAAGCGAGCGCCCCCACGCAAGCGGCCTCCACCACGGCGGCCAACCCACTCCCCGATGTCGACAAAGCCTTTGTGCAGGCGGCCAGCATGTCGTCCTCCACGGAAATCGACGCGGCCAAGCTGGCTCTCACGCATTCGAAAACCAGCGAAGTGCGCTCGTTCGCCAGCCACATGATCATGGACCACACCAAGCTCACCGCGGAATTGAAGCTTAAGGCGCCGCATGGCGTCCAAGTGCCCAAAGACAACTCCGACACCGAGCTGATCCAGAGTTTGAAGGGCCAGGACGGGGACGCCTTTGACGACGATTATGTCCGCAAAGTCGGCCTCGAAGGCCACAAGCAGGCCGTGGCGGCCTTCGAAAAGGAAGCGCGAGACGGACAAAACCCGGATTTGAAGAAATTGGCGCAATCAGCCCTCCCCACGATCAAGCATCACCTCGCCATGGCTGAGCAATTGGCCAAATACCTTCATCTCACGCAGTGACTCTGCTCGCCGTTTTTTCCACGCGCCCCGACCGATTGGCCTCGCGATGAGGCTCCGGGACAGAGCCATTGAGTTGGGGCGCGGATTCCTTTTCGCCTGACGGTAATATTGGCTCGTCGCTCTTTCCGAAGCCATCCCAAACCTTCTTTTTGGCTTGGGCGATGCCTTGGCCCATCAAAGCGAGCCCCACCAAAGCGATGACGCCGAAACCGAACATCAGGCTTTGGGCCGCCCATGCCCACACGGCGCCGAAACTCTCCGCGCTCCACCGCCCCCAAGGAGAGTCCTTCGCAAGCAGCCATTCAGCGGCCGAAGCAACCGCGAAAAGCGCGACCCCCTCGCCCAGCAACGCGATGGTTTTGCTTTGCGTCCAAGATTTGTTTTTTTCGCGCATCACAGGCTCCTTTGATAAAAACGAGAATCATTCGCAATAGTAGCGCGCTTTGATCCTCTGTCCAGTGATGTTTTTTTATCAGGCCGATAGGGAAGGGAGGCGCGTCTTTTGCAGAGGGGGACGCTCCTCGGCATCTCTGCGAGGGCTAGATTAGATCACTTTTTTTTGAACGCTTGCGCGCTATTTTTCAACGCGAATCGCGCTCTAACCGCCGCAGCGCCGCAGCCACCGCGTGACGGATCGCGCGTCTTTCGCGAAGGAAGCCCGGCACTCGGCGTTTTTTCTTG
>Ga0209888_1000071_pt1 | contig 69755 bp, 63 predicted proteins | sample OrgsoiDNA_201059_FD_185807 | JGI IMG/M metagenome (GOLD analysis project Ga0209888, IMG submission 185807) | Permafrost soil microbial communities from the Arctic, to analyse light accelerated degradation of dissolved organic matter (DOM) -... | ecosystem: Environmental > Terrestrial > Soil >...
CGGCTTGATGTTGTTGCCGTTTCGCACTTATCCGCTGGCGTTGTTTCTGTTCGGCTTCAGTTGGGCCTGTTTCCAGGCGCAACGGGCGTTGGACGATCGGCTGGCGCCGGCGCTGGACGGCCAGACCCTGTGGGTGGAGGGGCGGGTGGTCGGTCTGCCGCAACGGGGCGAACAGGTCGTGCGCTTCGAACTGGAGGACGCGATTTCCCGTCGGGCCCGGCTGCCGGCGCGTTTGCGCTTGTCCTGGTTTGGTGGGCCGGATCTGCGCAGCGGCGAGCGCTGGCGCCTGGCGGTGCAGCTCAAACGTGGACACGGCTTGCTCAATCCTGCCGGGTTCGACTATGAGGCCTGGCTGCTCGCCCGGCGCATCGGCGCGACCGGCACGATCAAGGACGGGCAATTGCTGGCGCCCGCCAGCGCTGCCTGGCGCGATACGATCAGGCGGCGTTTGCTGCAAGTCGATGCCCAAGGGCAATCGGCCACCCTGGTGGCGCTGGTGCTCGGTGACGGTTCAGGACTGTCAACGCAGACCTGGCGCGTATTGCAGGACACCGGAACCCTGCATCTGCTGGTGATTTCCGGCCAGCATATCGGCCTGTTCGCGGGGTTGGTCTATGCCCTGATTGCCGGGCTCGCGCGTTATGGCCTGTGGCCGGGTCGCTGGCCCTGGCTGCCGTGGGCGTGTGGCCTGGCCTTCGCGGCGGCGCTGGGCTATGCACTACTGGCCGGTTTCGGCGTGCCGGTGCGTCGGGCCTGCGTGATGCTCGCCATGGTGCTGCTGTGGCGTTTGCGTTATCGCCACCTGGGGGCGTTGGTGCCGTTGCTGGCGGCCTTGAACCTGGTGCTGGTGTTCGACCCATTGGTGAGTCTGCAGGCAGGATTCTGGTTGTCCTTTGCCGCTGTGGCGGTGCTGATCCTCACCTTCAGCGGGCGATTGGGCGCCTGGAGCTTCTGGCAGAGCTGGACCCGTGGGCAATGGGTGATCGCCCTCGGTTTGTTTCCCGCGTTGCTGTTGCTGGGGCTGCCGATCAGTCTCAGCGCACCGTTGGCCAACTGGGTCGCGGTCCCCTTGATCGGACTGCTGGTCTTGCCTCTGGCCTTGCTCGGTACACTGCTGTTGCCGCTGCCCTGGTTGGGCGAGGGGCTGCTGTGGCTGGCCGGCGGTTTGCTCGGTGGGTTGTTTCAAGGACTCGAATGGCTGGCCGAGCAAGTGCCGGCCTGGATACCGGCGGCGGTTCCATTATGGGCCTGGGCGCTGAGTGGCCTGGGTATCCTGCTGCTCTTGCTGCCGGCTGGTATTCCTTTGCGCCCCTTGGGTTGGCCGTTGGCGGCGTTGGCGGTATTCGCGCCTTCAGCGCAAGTGGCGCAAGGCGAGGCCGAAGTCTGGCAGCTGGATGTCGGCCAGGGTCTGGCGATCCTTGTCCGAACCCGTCAGCACAGCCTGTTATATGACGCCGGACCGCGTTTCGGCGAGTTCGACCAAGGGGAGCGGGTGGTGCTGCCATCCTTGCGCAAGCTGGGGGTACGCCGGCTCGATACGCTGCTGCTCAGCCATGCCGATGCCGATCACGCCGGCGGGGCCCTGGCGGTGCAGCGCGGTTTGCCGGTGGGCGAGGTGCTCGGCGGCGACGTCGAGGGTTTGCCCGTGGCGTTGCAGGCCCAGCCCTGTGTCAGTGACCGGCACTGGCAGTGGGACGGCGTGCGCTTTTCCCTGTGGCGCTGGCCCCAGGCCCGCGACAGTAATCAATCCTCCTGCGTCTTGCAGATCGAAGCCAATGGCGAGCGTCTGCTGCTGACCGGTGATATCGATGTCGAGGCCGAGAGGGCCTTTCTCGACAGTCCGTTGGCCGTTGCCAGCGATTGGTTGCAGTCGCCCCATCACGGCAGCCGCAGTTCCTCATCAATGGTTTTCCTGCAACGCCTGGCCCCGCGCGGCGTGCTGATTTCCCGTGGGCGCGGCAACGCCTTTGGTCATCCCCACCCGCAGGTCATCGCGCGTTACAAAGCTTTGGACATGGCTATCTTCGACAGCGCGGAGCAGGGCGCACTGCGCCTGGTGCTGGGGCGTTTCGATGAGCCGCAGTCCCAGCAAGCCGCACGACGCTTCTGGCGGCAATAGCCCACGGCTTTTCAATAACCCTGGGTTATTAAAGTCCCCCTGCATGCGACATCACGATCTTCGGCCCGCGCAACCCCTATGTTAGAGTGGCGCACTTTTTCGAGGGGACTGTCACTGTGTGGGAATTGGCCAAGTCCGGCGGCTGGATGATGCTGCCGATCATTTTGAGTTCCATCGCTGCATTTGGCATTGTCGCCGAGCGTCTGTGGACGCTGCGGGCCAGCCGCGTGACCCCGGAGCATCTGCTCGGGCAGGTCTGGCGCTGGATCAAGGACAAGCAACTGGACAAGGAAAAACTCAAGCAACTGCGCGCCGATTCGCCCCTGGGCGAGATCCTCGCCGCGGGCCTGGCGAACTCCAAGCATGGTCGCGAGATCATGAAAGAGTGTATCCAGGAAGCCGCTGCCCGGGTCATCCACGAACTGGAGCGCTACCTCAGTGCCCTCGGCACCATTGCCGCCATGGCGCCCTTGCTCGGGCTGCTGGGTACGGTGCTGGGCATGATCGATATCTTCAGTTCGTTCATGGGCACGGGCATGACCACCAATGCCGCCGTGCTCGCCGGTGGTATTTCCAAGGCGCTGGTCACCACGGCTTCGGGCCTGATGGTCGGGATTCCGGCGGTGTTCTTCCATCGTTTCCTGTTGCGCCGGGTCGATGAGCTGGTGGTGGGCATGGAGCAGGAAGCGATCAAGCTGGTCGAGGTGGTGCAAGGTGATCGCGACGTCGACATGCCAGAGGGTAAAGCGTGAAATTCCGCCGCAAGCCCCTGGAGCCCGTGGATATCAACGTGACGTCGTTGATCGATGTGGTGTTCGTCCTGCTGCTGTTTTTTGTCACCACCACCACCTTTACCCGCCAGACCGAGCTGCGGGTCGACCTGCCGCAGGCGGTCAGCGGCTCGCCGGCCGAGGACCATATTCCCAAGGAACTGGATATCGCCATCAGTGCCGAGGGTGTCTACACGGTGAACAACCAGCGCCTGCCGGCCAATGACCTGGCCAGCCTGATGGATGCGGTGCAGAAAGAATCGGGCGGCGATACCAGCCTGCCGCTGTCGATCAGTGCCGATGGCAAGACCCAGCACCAGGCCGTGATCACCGCGATGGATGCGGCCGGCAAGCTGGGCTTCAGCCATTTGCGCATGACCACTGTCGAAGCGGCGCCGGCCCCCTGATGAGTTTCTCCGAGCGCCTGCTCGCCGCCTGGTACGACGGTCATCCGGCGTTGGCCCTGCTGCGCCCGCTGGAGTGGCTGTATCGGCGGGTGGTCGACGGCAAACGTGCGCGTTTCGTCGCCGGCGAAGGCGTGATCTACCAACCACCGGTGCCGTTGATCGTGGTGGGCAATATCACCGTCGGCGGCACCGGCAAGACTCCGATGATTCTCTGGTTGATCGAACATTGTCGGCAGCGCGGTCTACGGGTCGGTGTGGTCAGCCGCGGCTACGGCGCCAAGCCGCCGCAGTTGCCTTGGCGCGTCCAGGCCGACCAGGCAGCGGCGCTGACCGGTGACGAGCCGCTGCTGATCGTGCAGCGCAACGGCGTGCCGTTGATGATCGACCCGGACCGCAGTCGAGCGGTCCAGGCCTTGCTGGCGACGGAAAAACTCGACCTGATACTCTCTGACGATGGCCTGCAGCATTACCGTCTGGCCCGCGACCTGGAACTGGTGCTGATCGATGCCGTCCGGGGCCTGGGCAATGGCCGTTGCTTGCCGGCCGGCCCGCTGCGTGAACCGATTGAACGCCTGCAAAGTGTCGATGGTGTGCTCTATAACGGCGCCAGCGAGGACCGTGACAACGGCTTCGCCTTTCGCCTGCAACCGACGGCGCTGGTCAATCTGCTGACCGGCGAGCGCAAGCCCGTCGATCATTTTCCACCCGGGCAGGCCGTGCATGCGGTTGCCGGTATCGGCAACCCGCAACGTTTCTTCAACACCCTTGAAACGCTACACTGGCAGCCTGTGCCCCATGCCTTTGCCGACCATGCCGAGTACAGCGCCGGGGCCTTGAGCTTCGAACCGACGCTGCCACTGGTGATGACGGAAAAGGATGCGGTGAAATGCCGGGCCTTCGCGGCGCCCGACTGGTGGTACCTGGCGGTGGATGCGTTGCCGTCCGAGGCCTTCACGGCCTGGTTCGATACCCAGCTGCTGCGCCTGTTGCCCGACCGTCTCTTGCCCTAACCCCGTTTTTATCCAGGGAACCCTCATGGACACCAAACTGCTCGACATCCTCGCCTGCCCGATCTGCAAAGGTCCCCTCAAGCTCAGCGCCGACAAGACCGAACTGATCAGCAAGGGCGCGGGCCTGGCCTATCCGATCCGCGACGGTATTCCGGTCATGCTGGAAAGCGAGGCCCGGACCCTGAGCACCGATGAGCGCCTGGACAAATGAGCACCCCGTTCGTCGTCGTGATTCCGGCGCGCTTCTCCTCCACCCGCCTGCCGGCCAAGCCGCTGCAACTGATCGCCGGCAAGCCGATGATCCAGCACACCTGGGAACAGGCGTGCAAAAGCAGCGCCCAGCGGGTGGTGGTGGCCACCGATGATGCGCGTATCGTCGAGGCCTGCCGGGCCTTTGGCGCCGAAGTGCTGCTGACCCGCGAAGATCACGAGTCCGGCACCGATCGTCTGGCCGAGGTGGCTACTTTGCTGGGCCTGGCGGCGGATGACATCGTTGTCAACGTCCAGGGCGACGAGCCGTTGATTCCGCCCGTGGTGATCGATCAGGTTGCGGCCAACCTGGCGGCCCACAGTGAAGCGCGCATGGCCACTCTGGCCGAGCCGATCCACGACGTGGAAACCCTGTTCAACCCGAATGTGGTCAAGGTGGTCAGCGACATTAACGGCCTGGCGCTGACTTTCAGCCGCGCGACCTTGCCCTGGGCGCGGGATGACTTTGCCACCAGTCGCGAGCAACTGCCGTCAGGCGTGCCTTTCCGTCGTCATATCGGTATCTACGCTTATCGTGTCGGCTTCCTGCATGATTTCGTCAGCTGGGGCCCGTGCTGGCTGGAAACCACCGAGCGTCTGGAGCAGCTGCGGGCGCTGTGGCACGGCGTGCGGATCCATGTCGCCGATGCCCTGGAGGCGCCACCCACTGGTGTCGATACGTCGGAAGACCTTGATCGCGTTCGTCGGTTGCTGGAGGTCTGATGCGGGTTCTGTTTGTCTGCCTGGGCAATATCTGTCGTTCGCCCACGGCCGAAGGTGTATTGCGGCACAAATTGCGTGAGGCCGGCCTGGCCGAGCAGATCGAAGTGGCTTCCGCCGGAACCGGTGCCTGGCATGTCGGCAAGGCGCCGGACAGCCGCAGCCAGCGGGCGGCGCGGATGCGCGGTTATGACCTGTCGGCCCAGCGTGCCCGGCAGGTTGCTGCGGCGGACTTCAATCGCTACGACCTGATCCTGGCCATGGACCAGAGCAACCTGCGCAACCTCAAGTTGCTGCAACCGGCTCAGGGCAAGGCCGAGCTGGACCTGTTCCTGCGGCGTTATGAGGGGGCGGTGGAGGAAGTGCCGGACCCGTACTACGACGAAGAACACGGTTTCGAGCAGGTGCTGGACCTGATCGAGCAGGCCAGCGATCGGCTGGTGATCGAACTCAAGGGGCATCTATGACCCTGCAAGTGCAAGCCGGGGTGTCCCTCAAGCCCTATAACAGCTTTGGTGTCGATGTTCGCGCGCAGTGGTTTGCCGAGGCCCACAGCGATGCCGATGTCCGCGAGGCCCTGGCCTATGCGGCGCAGCATCGACTGCCGTTGCTGGTGATCGGTGGCGGCAGCAACCTGTTGCTGACCGCGGATATCCAGGCACTGGTGTTGCGCATGGGCACCCGGGGGATTCGGCTGCTGCATGATGACGGCGTCAATGTCGTGATCGAAGCCGAGGCCGGTGAGCCGTGGCATCCCTTTGTGCTGTCGACCCTGGCGGAGGGCTGGAGCGGTCTGGAAAACCTCAGCCTGATTCCTGGCACCGTTGGCGCCGCACCGATGCAGAACATCGGCGCCTACGGGGTCGAGATCAAGGATGTGTTTGCCGGCCTGACCGCGCTGGATCGCGAGACCGGCGAGTTGCGCGAGTTTTCCCTGCAGGAATGTCAGTTCGGTTATCGCGACAGCCTGTTCAAACACGCCGCCGGGCGCTGGTTGATTCTGCGTGTACGCTTTTCCTTGAGTCGTGTCGAACACCTGCACCTGGGTTACGGCCCGGTAGCCCAGCGCCTGGCCGAGCAGGGTGTCAGTCAGCCGACCGCCAGCGATGTCAGTCGGGCCATTTGCAGTATCCGCAGCGAAAAGCTGCCCGATCCCGCTGTGCTGGGCAATGCCGGGAGTTTCTTCAAGAACCCCTTGGTGTCGGCTGCCCAGGCTGCCGAATTGAAGCTGGCGCATCCCGGGCTGGTGAGTTATCCACAGCCTGACGGCCAGGTGAAGCTGGCGGCGGGCTGGCTGATCGAGGCAGCGGGCTGGAAAGGCTTTCGCGAAGAAGATGCGGGTGTCCACCTTTTACAGTCGCTGGTGCTGGTCAACTACGGCTCGGCGAGCGGCCTGCAATTGCTGGCCCTGGCCCGGCGGATCCAGGCTGACATTCTGCAACGATTTACCGTTGAGCTGGAAATGGAGCCGAACCTCTACTGAAGCTATGCTGATAGACGGGTTCACCCAGAAAGCCCTGTATATGTAGCGTATACAGGGCTTTTTTTATGGATACGGCTTTCCTTGGACCGATTTACGCTGTAAATACTGACTTCAATAACGGATTCATGAAGCGTTCACTTCATGAAAAAATCCGATCAGCCTGAGTTCATCTGCCATGCCGTCCGTGCGGCAACCCTTGGCAGAGGGCTCGACCCCATAACCTCGAACTATGCGGGCGTGCTTATGATTACCCTGAAACTCAACGGTCAAGACCATCCGCTGGACGTCACCGAGGACATGCCGCTGCTCTGGGCGATCCGTGACGTGGCGGGTTATACCGGAACCAAATTCGGCTGTGGCATGGGCCTGTGCGGCGCTTGCACGGTGCATATCGACGGGCTGCCGGTGCGTTCCTGCATCACCCCGGTCGGCTCCGTGGCGGGGCAGAGCGTCACTACCATCGACAACCTGCACAGCGACCCGGTCGGCCAGGCGGTGCAGCAAGCCTGGCTGGACGGTGGCGTCGCCCAGTGCGGTTTCTGCCAGGGCGGGCAGATCATGTCGGCCACGGCCTTGCTCAAGGTCAACCCCAAGCCCAGCGATGCCCAGATCGAAGAGGCCATGCTTGGCAATATCTGCCGTTGCGGAACCTATAACCGCATCAAGACCGCCATTCACCAGGCCGCGGCCCATCTGCAGGAGGCCAAGGCATGAATCCGTCCCTGAACGATTTTGTCCTGAGTAATCTCAGCCGGCGCGGTTTTCTCAAGGGCGTCGGTGCCACCGGTGCGCTGGTGCTGGCGGCGAGCTGGGGCCTGCCTTCGGCCTTTGCCGAAGGCGAGCAGAAATACGGTGCCGACCGTATGCCCAATGGCTGGGTCGATGATCCCAAGGTCTATGTGAGTATCGAGGCCGATGGCAGCGTGACGGTGATCTGCAACCGCGCGGAGATGGGCCAGGGCGTGCGCACCAGCCTGAGCATGGTGGTGGCGGACGAGCTTGAGGCCGACTGGGCAAGGGTCAAGGTCAAGCAGGCGCCGGCCGACGAGGTGCGTTTCGGCAACCAGGACACCGACGGTTCCCGCAGCATGCGCCACTGGTATGAACCGATGCGGCGTTGCGGCGCGGCGGCCCGGAGCATGCTGGAACAGGCGGCGGCCGCGCAGTGGAAAGTCCCGGTGACGGAATGTCGGGCGCAGTTGCACAAGGTTATCCACAGCCCGAGCGGGCGCGAACTCGGTTATGGCGCCCTGGCGACCGCCGCCGCCGCGCTGGCGGTTCCTGCCCGCGACAGCCTGAAGCTCAAGCAACCCTCGGAATTCCGCTATATCGGCAAGGAGTCGACCCGGGCTATCGACGGCGCGGATATCGTCAATGGTCGCGCGCTGTACGGTGCCGATGTGCATTTTGAAGGTACCGTCTACGCCACCGTGGCTCGGCCCCGGGTGTACGGCGGCAAGGTCAAATCCTTCGATGCCGCCGCGGCGTTGAAGGTCCCGGGTGTGCTCAAGGTCGTGGAAATCGAAAGCCGCCCGTTGCCTTCCGAGTTCCAGCCGCTGGGCGGCGTGGCGGTGATTGCCAGCAACACCTGGGCGGCGATCAAGGGCCGCGAGGCGCTGACCATCGTCTGGGATGACGGCGCCAATGCCGGTTATGACTCGATTGCCTATCGTCAGGAACTGGAAGCCTCGGCACGCCAGCCCGGCAAGGTGGTGCGCGATACCGGCAATGTCGACGAGGCTTTGAAACGCGCCGACAGCCAGTTCGAAGCCGGTTATTACCTGCCGCACCTGTCCCAGTCGCCGATGGAGCCGATGGTCGCCATTGCTCGTTTCAACGACGGCCACTGCGAAGCCTGGGCGCCGACCCAGGCGCCCCAGGTGACCCGTGAACGCATCGCCGAGCGCCTGGGCATAGGCTTCGACAAGGTGACCATCAATGTGACCCTGCTCGGCGGCGGTTTCGGGCGCAAGTCCAAGCCGGACTACATCATCGAGGCGGCCATTCTCGCCAAGGCGATGCCCGGCCAGGCCGTGCGCGTGCAGTGGACTCGCGAGGACGATATCCACTATTCGTATTTCCACACCGTGTCGGCGGAATACCTGCGGGCCAGCCTGAACCAGGACGGCACGCCCTCCGGTTGGCTGCACCGCACCGTGGCCCCGAGTATCAGCGCACTGTTCGCGCCGAATATCAGCCATGAGGGCGCCTCCGAGCTGGGCATGGGGTTTACCAACATGGCCTACAACATTCCCAATGTGCGCCTGGAGAATCCTGAAGCGAAGGTGCATACGCGGGTGGGCTGGTACCGCTCGGTGTCGAATATCCCCCATGGTTTCGCCATCCAGAGTTTTGTCGACGAACTGGCCCACAAGGCTGGCCAGGACCCCTTGGCCTATCAGCTCAAGTTGCTGGCGCCGGATCGCCAGATCGACCCGCGTACCCTGAGCGACCAGTGGAACTACGGTGAGTCCCCCGAGCGTTATCCCATCGACACCGGTCGCCTGCGGGCGGTCCTGGAAACCGCTGCCAAGGCCGCCGGCTGGGGGCGTGAGCTGCCGCCGGGGCGTGGCCTGGGGTTGGCGGTGCATTACAGCTTTGTCACCTACGTGGCGGCGGTGATCGAGGTGGAGGTCAAGGATGACGGCAGCCTGATCGTGCACAAGGCCGATATCGCCGTGGATTGCGGCCCGCAGATCAACCCGGAACGGATTCGCTCGCAGTTCGAAGGGGCTTGCGTCATGGGCCTGGGCAACGCCGTGCTGGGCGAGATCAGTTTCAAGGAAGGCAAGGTCCAGCAGGACAATTTCCATATGTACGAAGTGGCGCGCATGTCCCTGGCGCCGAAGCAGGTGGCGGTGCATCTGGTCACACCGCCGGGGGAAGTGCCTTTGGGCGGTGTCGGTGAGCCGGGGGTGCCGCCGATTGCGCCGGCGCTGTGCAATGCGATCTTTGCCGCTACCGGCAAGCGTATTCGTAATTTGCCAGTGCGTTACCAGCTGCAAGGCTGGAACCAGGTGAAAGCCTGATGGACAGCGTCGATCTGAATGTCCTGCGCAGTGTCCTGCAATGGCGCCGCGCGGGGCAGCGGGTGGTGCTGTACAGCGTGGTCCAGACCTGGGGCAGCGCGCCGCGCCAGCCGGGGGCGATGCTGGCCTTGCGCGGGGATGGCGTGGTGATCGGCTCGGTATCCGGTGGTTGCATCGAGGACGACTTGATTGCCCGCTTGCAGGATGGCCGCTTGCCTGAAGACGGGCCGCCGGTGCAACTGGTGACCTACGGCGTGAGCCGTGACGAGGCGGCGCGTTTTGGTCTGCCTTGTGGCGGGACCTTGCGCCTGACCGAGGAACGGGTGGGTGATCCTGCGTGGGTCGCCGAGCTGTTGCAGCGCTGCGACGCCCACGAAATCGTGGCCCGTGAACTGGACTTGCACAGTGGGACGGTGACCTTGCATGCCGCCGACAAGCAGGAGGTCCTGGCGTTTGACGAGCGGACTTTGCGGGCGATCTACGGGCCGCGTTGGCGCTTGTTGCTGATCGGTGCCGGACAGTTGTCGCGTTATGTGGCGCAGGTGGCGCGTTTGCTGGATTTCGAAGTCCTGATCTGTGATCCGCGTACGGAGTTTGTCCAGGGCTGGGAAGCGCAGCACGGGCGGTTTGTGCCAGGCATGCCGGATGAAGCGGTACTCAGTATCGAAACCGATGAACGTACGGCGATTGTCGCCTTGACCCACGATCCGCGCCTGGATGATATGGCGTTGCTTACGGCGCTGAATTCCCGGGCGTTCTATATCGGTGCGCTGGGCTCGCGGGTCAACAGTCGCAAACGTAGGGATAATCTGGCCTTGCTGGGCTTGAGTCGCGAGGCCATCGGGCGTTTGCACGGGCCTATCGGATTGCATATCGGCAGCCATACACCGGCGGAGATTGCCTTGTCCTTGATGGCGGAAATCGTCGCGATCAAGAACGGTGTCGAGTTACGGCAGAAAAAGCCGGAGTTGGCGACCAGTGACTGAGTCGGTCGCGGCCATTGTCCTGGCGGCGGGGCAGGGCAGTCGTTTTCGACAGGAAGCGGGGGCCGATCAGGACAAGTTGCTGGCACGCTGCGTTGGGCGTGATGGTGTCGAGCGGGCGGTGTTGGAGCATGTGCTGCTGAGTTTGCCGCAGGGGCTTGGAGCCCGGTTGCTGGTGACGACGGCGGATCGGGTCGAGGTGATTCGCCTGGCGCAGGCATATGGCTGTCGGTTGTTGCTGATCGAATCGACGGGCATGGGCGACAGTCTTGCCGCTGCAGTCGCGGTGACGGCCGATTCGGCGGGTTGGCTGGTGGTGCTGGGGGATATGCCGTTTATCCTGCCGCAGACGTTGGTGCGGGTAATGGACGGGATTGAATACGATGGTATCTGTGTGCCGGCTTTTCAGGGTGAACATGGGCATCCGGTTGGATTCGGGCGCTCGTTTGGGCCGGCTTTGATGAGGTTGTCCGGGGATCGTGGAGCCAAGCCGCTGTTTGCGGGAGGCAATGTGCGAGAGGTGTCTGTCGAAGATCCTGGTGTGCTTTGGGATGTGGATGTACCTGCAATGCTTACTCTTGGCGGCTACAGCTAAGATTTCCTATACGATTCCCCTCTATGGGAATCAAGCAGGTAAAGCGTTCCTCTCCTGTCAACGCACGTGGGGTAACTGAGAGTATTGTTTCTATTCCATTTTTAGAAAATTTTATATTTTCGAAGTCAGCGTCGGTAAAGTCGGTTCTTAAGGATTTCCCCTCAAAACTGCAGAATTTTTTCCTTGAGGAAATGCTCCAGTTTTTATCCGGATCTAAAATTTCTACATTTAAACATGTGTAGTTGTCGCGACTTATCAAATAGCGTGCGACTGTATTTCCAAAACGCCTGGAGTCTACTTCGAAGATCGATCTGTAGCTGATTTCTTCCGCCATTGTGCCTGCCGTGTAGATAAATACTAACGCTAGTGTTTTTTTCATGAGGTTACCTCAAGTGCCTTATGCGTCTGTTGAACCTGTCGGATGGTACGTTAGGCCAATTCAAACGGTTGCTCATGATGTTCAGGAGCCTTGGAAGATCGTTTTCTACGAAGTGCCTTTGCAATAGGCGTCTGGCGTCCGTGTCGTAGTCTCCTCTGTACCTCAAGTCGACTATCAGGTCCTGAATTCTTTTTTCTATTTCGTCCCAGTTCAGCGCTCCATATTCACGATCTTTGGACAGCTTCTCTGAAATTCGAATAACTTCGCTTTTCATGAATTCATAGACTGGGATAAACAAATCGTGCTGTTGCTTTCTGGATATGGAAAACCTCTTGATCTCTGGGCTGGCCGCCTTGAGATAGTTTCTGGCCGCCTGACCATAAAGCCCTTTGGCGCCAATCAACCAGCTATACAACGGCTCAGGAATATTGGCCGCCGCCAGATCGGCTTCAGCATTTTTGTTCTGCCCCAAATCATACCCTCGACCAATAGTTACCCCCGAAGCCCCACCCGGCCAGTGCACCTTGCGACTGAAGTAGATATGCAGCGGATGGGCAGGATCATCAATATCATTACCCTCCACATCAAACGTCAATTGTCCTCGCTCCACCGTGAGCCACTTGAGGTCGTTTTCATCTTCGATGGCAACAAAGTTCGCCAGTAACCCGATGGGATGGAAGTACCAGGCTTTCCCGTCCGGGTTGATCCCATGTTTTCCCGCCAGCTCGGCCCACCAGGACAGCTTCTGAATCCGCTTTTTTTCCTCAACCCAGCGTTTATTGGGCTCGCTGTCGCTATGCCGCAACAGGTGATCCAGCTCATTCCATTTGGCGGGGTTCCAGAACCACTCGCTTTCGTAATGAACGATCAACTGCGAAATGGCTTGGGCGTGATGGGGATTGTCCAGCGCGGCGCGAATTCGCTTGGGAGTCAGCAGCGGGCTGACCGCGATGGAATCGGCGTTGCCCTGGATAATCTGGCGCAGTCGGGTCTTGATCGGGCCATTGTTGGCCTTGTGCACCAGCAAGTCGTAGTCGGTCTGTTGTGCCTTGCTGAACAACTCCAGGGCCCGGAAGTGACAAGCAAGCTGTTCGCTATGGCAGGTGCTCTCACGCAGGCAATCAAAGCCCGCCCAATCCCACGGACTGTAGTCGTCGAAGAACAGCGCACTCTCGCCCAGCCAGCCGCTGATACGCTGGCCGCTGGCATCGGCCATGCGGTTCTTGAGGTGCCACCAGTGCTGGGTGTAGGGCTTCAGGCCTGGTGGGGCAAAGGTGTCGCGGATCCGGTGGTCCGAGGGCAGGTTATCGAGGACCACCCGTGGCAGGATCAGGCCCGGGAGCGCCCGCAGGCTTCGCTTTGCCATCTTCGGTGGATTGTTGGCGTTGATATCTGGGGTGTGTGGCACCAGCGCGCTGGCGATTCTACTGATGCCGGCCAGGCTTCTTTCGCTCTGGGGAAGGCGAGCGGCATAGGCGCGACTCTTTTCGATAAAGGCCGGCACATCGTCGCAACTGAAGACTTCCAGATGCAGCAGGCCTTCGCCATCCCCATGACTGGGTGTGCTGAAGGTGCCGGGATGACCGATCAAGGCCCCGGCCTTGATGGCGAACGGGGCATCGAGAGGGATGACCCGAGCCTTGGCCTCCGGCCCTTTCATCCAGAAAGCCGGCCTGGCTCTGTCGGGGTCGCGCTGGTAGTGCTCCCAACTGAGTAAGTGCATATACAGGCTGTAGAACGTCAGCGACGGCGATGGACGTGGGGAGATTGCACTGTACGGCTGGCCGGGAAGGCTCAGGCAATGCTTGATCAGCACGAACCCCGTTGAATAGGCTGCCGGCTCGCCGTTGGCCTTGGGGGAGGTGGGGTAGGCCTGATCGATGCGGTAGGCAATGACTTCGCCATCGGCAATGCAACGCACGGCTTCCTGGTCGAGGAGTGCCGCCGTGTTCCTGTCGAAATGCACTCCGCCATGCCAGAGGCCGCCTTGCCCCAACGGGTAGGTGCCGCCCGTGGCTTTGGCCTGGGCGTCGTAGCAGATTTGCGGATCGGCGATTTCCCGACTGCGAGCGCCGGCCGTCTTGAAAGGAAAGCACCAGGCCAGCCTCTTGTTTGCGTTCTTCATGAACATTGCCCTCTCACCCGTCCCTGAGAGGCTGACTGTGCACCGACGAAAAGCGGGAGTCAGTCAGTGGACTTCAGTTCGCGATGTAGGGATTTTCCTTGTTGCGTGGCGGCTGGGTCTTCATGCAGGAGAGGAGGAGGGCGATGAATCGCGGACAAAAAAAGCCCCGCCTGCATCGCTGCAGGCGGGGCTTTTCAACAGCCATCAGAATCAGGCGAGGGGTTTAGGCTCGTGAGCTTCTTCCTGGGCTTTGTGGCTGTGTTCAACCACTTCTTCGACGGACTGCAGATTTTCGTCGATGGTCGGTGCAACCGCTTCGCTTTCAGCCTGCACGAACTCCGCTGGAGCGGCTTCAGGCGCCGGCTCGGCAGCAACCACGGCTTCTACTGCGGGGGCAGCAGCGGCACGTTCGGCAGCTTCCTGAGCCAGACGCTCTTCTTCACGCTTGCGGCGACGCACTTCACGCGGATCGTTCGGGGCGCGACCGTTGCTGGTCAGGGCGCTGGCCGGAGCCGCCTCGACAACCGGTGCAGGGACTTCAGTCACGACTGGAGCAGGCTCTGGCTGTGCAACCACGGCTGGCTCTTCAGCCGCCACGGTTTCAGTCACGGATGCCTGAGGTGCTTCGACCGCTGGCTCGGACCATTGGAACGTGGCCTGGACTTCCTGAGCCGGCTCTGGCGCGGGTTCCGCAACCGGAGCTTCGACGACAGGGGCCTGGACAACAGGTTCTTCAACGACTGGCGCTGCAACAACCGGAGCTTCGACAACCGGGGTTTCGATGGCCGGTTCAGGCGCCACGAATACCGGCAGTTCAGCGGCAACTGCTGGCTCGACAACGGCTTCAACCACAGGCTCGGCTTCACGAACCGGAGCGATTTCCACTTCCGGTACCGCTGGCGCTTCCACCGGGGTGGTTGCTTCAACAACCGGCGCTTCAACCGCTGGGGCTTCCTGGATCGCGGCAGTGGCCAGTTCGGCCTGCTGATGCGCCTCGGCTTCGGCTGGAGCACTGATCACGCTGCTGGCGACGGCGGCGGTCACGGCCAGGCCGGCTGCCAGTTCGGCGCCGGTGGCGTGCTCGTGGTGCTCTTCGCTGCCTTCTTCGGAGCCTTCGATCACGTTGCCGTTGGCATCACGTTGACGCTCACGACGGTTGCTGCGGCGACGCTGACCACGGGAACGGCGACGTGGACGATCACCACCTTCGGCGTTGTCCTGGCCGTCGTCCTGCAGATGCTCTTCGCCCTGCAACACTTCTTCTTCTTCACCAGCGGCAGGAGCAGCCTGCTCGGCACGCGGCTGGCGTTCTTCACGCGGTGCACGCGGCTGACGTTCTTCACGTGGAGCACGGGCCGGACGTTCTTCAGCGACTACAGCGGCGGTTGCAGCAGCGGCGACGGCCGGTGCGGCATCCAGCGGCTCACGCAGTTCACGTACGCGCTCTTCACGCTCGCCACGTGGCTTGCGATCTTCACGCGGGGCGCGTGGTGCACGTTCTTCACGCGGTGCACGTGGAGCACGTTCCTCACGGGCTACGGCCGGGGCGTCGTCACGGGCTTCGCGGACTTCACGCGGTGCACGTTCTTCCCGTGGGGCGCGTTCTTCACGCGGCTCGCGCGGTGCACGTTCTTCACGTGGCGCACGCTCTTCGCGCGGCTTGCGCTCTTCATCGCGGCGACCGTTACGGTTGCGGCTCTGCTGGCGACCGTTGCGACGCTCTTCGTTACGGGCCGGACGCTCGGCTGCCGGTTTTTCAACCACGGCCGGTGCAACAGGCTCTTCCTTGCTGGCGAACAGGCTGACCAGCGACTTCACCAGGCCCTTGAACAGGCTTGGCTCGGCGACAACCGGTGCAGGAGCGGCAACCGGCGCGGCGACTTCTTCGGCCGGAACCGGTGCGTTGGCGCGGACCGGCGCGGTCTTGACCGCCGCTTCCTGGCGAACCAGGGTGCGGGTGGCCGCAGCCGGCTGGACTTCTTCCACTTCGGCAGCGGCCGCGGCGATTTCGTAGCTGGACTGGTTGGTGTGGGCTTCCGGGCTGTCATCGCGCAGACGTTGCACTTCGAAGTGCGGCGTCTCCAGGTGATCGTTCGGCAGGATCACGATGCGTGCACGGGTACGCAGTTCGATCTTGGTGATCGAGTTGCGTTTTTCGTTGAGCAGGAAGGCTGCAACCGGAATCGGCACCTGGGCGCGGACTTCGGCGGTGCGGTCTTTCAGGGCTTCTTCTTCGATCAGGCGCAGGATCGCCAGGGACAGCGATTCGACGTCACGGATGATGCCGGTGCCGTTGCAACGCGGGCAGACGATGCCGCTGCTTTCGCCCAGGGACGGACGCAGGCGCTGACGGGACATTTCCAGCAGACCGAAGCGCGAGATCCGGCCGACTTGTACGCGGGCACGGTCGGCTTCCAGGCACTCGCGGACTTTTTCTTCCACTGCACGCTGGTTCTTGGCCGGGGTCATGTCGATGAAGTCGATAACGATCAGGCCGCCGATGTCGCGCAGGCGCAACTGACGGGCGATTTCTTCAGCGGCTTCCAGGTTGGTCTGCAGCGCGGTTTCTTCGATGTCGCTGCCTTTGGTGGCGCGCGCCGAGTTGATGTCGATGGACACCAGGGCTTCGGTCGGATCGATGACGATGGAGCCGCCGGAAGGCAGTTCGACGACGCGCTGGAAAGCGGTTTCGATCTGGCTTTCGATCTGGAAACGGTTGAACAGCGGCACGCTGTCTTCGTACAGCTTGATCTTGCTGGCGTACTGCGGCATCACCTGGCGGATGAAGGTCAGGGCTTCGTCCTGGGCTTCAACGCTGTCGATCAGTACTTCGCCGATGTCCTGGCGCAGGTAATCGCGGATGGCGCGGATGATCACGTTGCTTTCCTGGTAGATCAGGAAAGGCGCGGAACGATCCAGCGAGGCCTCTTTGATGGCGGTCCAGAGTTGCAGCAGGTAGTCGAGGTCCCACTGCATTTCTTCGCTGCTGCGGCCCAGGCCAGCAGTACGCACGATCAGGCCCATGTCGGCCGGAGCCACCAGGCCGTTCAGCGCTTCACGCAGTTCGTTGCGCTCTTCGCCTTCGATACGACGGGAGATACCGCCGGCACGAGGGTTGTTCGGCATCAGCACCAGGTAACGACCGGCCAGGCTGATGAAGGTGGTCAGGGCGGCGCCCTTGTTGCCACGTTCTTCTTTTTCGACCTGGACGATGACTTCCTGGCCTTCGCTCAGGACGTCCTTGATGTTGACGCGGCCTTCGGGGGCTTTCTTGAAGTATTCGCGGGAGATTTCTTTCAGCGGCAGGAAGCCGTGGCGCTCAGAGCCGAAATCGACAAAGGCAGCCTCAAGGCTTGGCTCGATGCGAGTAATCCGGCCTTTATAGATATTGGCCTTCTTCTGCTCGCGTGCACCGGACTCGATGTCCAGGTCGTAGAGGCGTTGGCCGTCTACCAGGGCAACACGCAACTCTTCGGGTTGAGTTGCGTTAATCAGCATTCTTTTCATGTAGTACCGTCGGTTTCCGGGCTGCCGGAAACGGCGTTCGGCACACACGACTTCTCACGGTCGGTGTCAGGTGCGTCAGGAGTGGTTGGCCATTCCTGTGTCTGGCGAGGTTCGCCCAGAGGGGACGAAGTCGCGACTCACGCGTCCTGCTTCTTGGGGTGACAAAAGACACCTCACAAGCAAAAGCTCTGTCAGGAGGAGGAATCAACCGCGGGTGTGGACGATATGAAGCGTCTTGATAAAGCCTAATGCTACACAGTCCGACGGTTGTGCATCTCCACCCTACACGTATCCCTGATAATTCGGGTGCGGCCGCGCGCAGAATCCGCAGCGGGTTGGCATTTACCGTGTTCTCCGAAAGGGGAAAGCACGCTCATGGCTAATTAGGCGTTGTTTCCGATGCCTTCGCCCAGGTGTGACTCGTGACCGACTGCACTTTGTGAACTGGCCGTTAATACCGGCTCGGGAAACGAGTGTTGACTCAGTTTCCCGGCGCGCTTCAGGCCTCATGTCACCTGCGCTCGTTACGATCGCGAACCTTTCCTCGAACGGCGAAAGCCCCGTAGGACGGCCTCGCATCCTGATGAATTGCGTTGGGCAGGGCCGGCTGTTGGCCGTTGGTCCTCTGTCCAGCCGCTTTTGGCGGCGTTCGCGACTATAGCAGCAATGATTAAGTGCTTCAATTCCATAAAAAATTGTTATCATCGTCGGCATGACGACGACTACCCCCCCGACTCCAGGCGTACAACTGCTTGAGGTCTCGCCGGAATATGCCGGCCAGCGCATTGACAATTTCCTTCTCGCTCGGCTCAAGGGTGTGCCCAAGACCTTGATTTACCGCATTTTGCGCAAAGGCGAAGTGCGGGTGAACAAGGGGCGCATCAAGCCCGAGTACAAACTCCAGGCCGGCGATATCGTGCGGGTTCCGCCCGTGCGCGTCCCCGAGCGCGACGAACCGGTGCCCCTGGCCCAGGGTTTGTTGCAGCGCCTCGAGGCTTCGATTGTGTTCGAAGACAAGGCCCTGATCGTGATCAACAAACCGGCCGGCATTGCCGTGCACGGCGGCAGCGGCCTGAACTATGGCGTGATCGAAGCCTTCCGCCAGTTACGCCCGGATGCCAAGGAGCTGGAACTGGTCCATCGGCTGGACCGCGACACCTCCGGCCTGCTGATGATCGCCAAGAAACGCAGCATGTTGCGCCACCTGCACGAAGCGCTGCGTGGTGACGGTATCGATAAGCGCTATATGGCCCTGGTGCGCGGTAACTGGGCGGCTTCGATCAAGCAGGTGCGTGCGCCCTTGCTCAAGAGCAACCTGCGTTCCGGCGAGCGCATGGTCGAGGTCAACGAGGAGGGCAAGGAAGCGCTCACGGTATTCAAGGTGCTGCGCCGTTTCGGTGATTTCGCCACCATGGTCGAGGCCAAGCCGGTGACCGGTCGGACCCACCAGATTCGTGTGCACACCTTGCACGCCGGGCACTGTATTGCCGGCGACAGCAAGTACGGTGACGATGGTTTCACCAGGGAAATTCGCGACCTGGGCGGCAAGCGCCTGTTCCTCCACGCCTATATGCTGACCGTGCCGCTGCCCGATGGCGGCGAATTGAAGTTGCAGGCGCCGGTGGATGAAATGTGGGCCAAGACGGTGGAGCGACTGAGTGCGGTCTGAATACAAGCTGCTGATTTTCGATTGGGACGGCACCTTGGCCGATTCCATTGGTCGGATTGTCGAGGCGATGGGGGTGGCGGCCGCGCGTTCGGGTTTTGTCCTGCGCGATGAAACGGCGGTCAAGGGCATTATCGGTCTCGGCTTGCCGGAAGCGATCTGCACCCTGTACCCGGCGATCACCGATGAAGAGCTGGTGGTCTTTCGCCAGCACTATGCCGACAGCTACATTGCCCTTGAGACGGTTCCTTCGCCGCTGTTTCCTGGCGTGGTGGAGTCCATGGAAGCGTTTCGCGCCGCCGGTTACCAATTGGCGGTCGCGACCGGCAAGAACCGTCGCGGCCTGGACCGGGTATTGAAGGCCCATGGCTGGCTGGATTATTTCGATATCACCCGTGCCGCCGATGAAACCGCCAGCAAGCCGCACCCGCTGATGCTCGAGCAGATTCTTGCCCATTGTCGTGTCCCGGCTTCCCAGGCCCTGATGGTCGGGGACTCGGTGTTCGATTTGCAAATGGCTCGCAATGCTGGCATGGATTCAGTGGCTGTAGGTTATGGTGCCTTGTCGATGGATGAGTTGCGGGTGTTCGAACCGCGTTTGGAGATTGACAGTTTTCCACAGTTGCATGCCTGGCTCGATGGCCGGGTCAATTGAATTCGTTGGGGTGAGTACGCATGTCTGATGAATGGGGCGCGCCGCCAAAGGCGAATGCCGAATCGGGTTCGGGTGATGACAAGAGCTGGAAGCTGCTGGAAAAGACCTTGCTGGCCGGTGTCCAGGAGCAGCGTCGATCGCGGCGCTGGGGGATCTTCTTCAAGCTGTTGACCTTTGTGTATCTGTTCGGCGCGCTGGTGATGTTCTCGCCGCTGATCAATATGGAGAAGAGCGCCAGTCGCGGGGCGCACTACACCGCCCTGATCGAAGTGCGTGGGGTGATTGCGGACAAGGAGTCGGCCAGTGCCGACAATATTGTCGGCAGCCTGCGCACGGCCTTCGAGGACCCCAAGGTCAAGGCGATCATCATGCGCATCAACAGCCCGGGCGGCAGTCCGGTGCAGTCGGGTTATGTGTTTGACGAGATTCGTCGCCTGCGTGGCCTGCACCCGGATACCAAGGTGTATGCGGTGATTTCCGATATCGGTGCTTCCGGTGCCTACTACATCGCCAGTGCGGCGGACGAGATCTATGCCGACAAATCCAGCCTGGTCGGTTCCATTGGTGTGACGGCGGCCGGCTACGGTTTTGTCGGCACCATGGAGAAGTTGGGTGTGGAGCGTCGTGCCTACTCCTCGGGGGAGCACAAGGCGTTTCTCGATCCGTTCCAGCCGCAGAAGGCTGATGAGACCAAGTTCTGGCAGAGTGTGCTGGACACGACTCACAACCAATTCATCGCCAGTGTGAAGAAGGGGCGTGGCGATCGCCTGAAAGACAAGGACCATCCCGAGCTGTTCTCCGGTCTGGTCTGGTCTGGCGAGCAGGCGTTGCCGTTGGGCTTGATCGACGGCCTGGGCAGTGCCAGTTCGGTGGCGCGGGATGTGATCGGCGAGAAGGAACTGGTGGACTTTACCATCCAGGAATCGCCTTTCGATCGTTTCTCGAAAAAGCTCGGTGCCAGTGTCGCGGAACAATTGGCGATGTGGATGGGCTTCCAGGGGCCGACCTTGCGCTGATATGCGTGCAGCAATAAAAAACCGGTCGCCAGTGACCGGTTTTTTTATTGGTTGAATACGGCGTCGCGCTATTTTGCGCTGCTAGGGCTTACGGAATCTGTACGCCCTCGGCCAGCAGCATGTCCACAAGGCGAATCAGGGGCAGTCCGATCAGGCTGGTGGCATCCGGCCCTTCCGTGCTCTGGAACAGGCTCACACCCAGTCCCTCGGCCTTGAAGCTGCCGGCACAGTCGTAGGGCTGTTCGGCGTGCAGGTAGCGTTCGATGCGTTCGATCGTCAGGCTGCGCATTTGCACGCTGAAGGGGATGCAGTCCACCTGGCACTCCCCGGTCTGGCTGTTGAGCAGGGCCAGGCCGGTGAGGAAGCTGACGCGGGTACCGCTGGCGGCCAGCAGCTGTTCACGGGCTTTCTCGAAGCCGTGGGGCTTGCCGAGTATCCGGCCGTCGAGCACCGCGACCTGGTCCGAACCGATGATCAGGTGCGCCGGGTGACGGGCGGCCAGGGCGCGGGCTTTTTCCTCGGCCAGGCGTTTGACCAGCTCGATGGCGGCCTCACCGGGACGCTGGCTTTCGTCGATATCCGGCGAGGCGCAGGTGAAAGGCAGGCGCAGGCGGGTCAGCAATTCCCGGCGATACGCCGAGCTTGAGGCAAGTAACAAGGGCAGCATGCGGTTCTCCTGAAGAAGGCCGCCGATTCTAGTCGGCTCGCCAGCTGACGGACAGGGCCTAATTTCCTTTGACAGTGGCAGGGTGCATCCCTAGAATGCTGCGCCTATGTTGAATGACCCGATTCCACCTCACGTTGACCCGCGCAAATTGGCTGATCGTGGCACCACCCTTCAAGGTGAACTGCTGCTGGCCGATTTGGAGAGACTCTGCGACTCGCTTTCCGACACTGTCGGTACGGTGCAGGCTAAATTCGTTTTTGAACGAGATGAACGTAAGGCTGTGATGATTCACAGTTTTATCGACACCGAGGTCAAAATGGTTTGCCAGCGTTGTCTTGAGCTGGTCACCCTGCCGATCCACAGCGAATGCAGTTATGCTGTGGTGAAGGAGGGTGCGAATACCCAGTCGTTGCCGAAAGGTTATGACGTGCTGGAACTGGGCGAAGATCCTTTGGATCTGCAGGCATTGATCGAGGAAGAGCTTCTGCTCGCCTTGCCCATTGTGCCTGCTCATCATCCGGAAGAATGCCAGCAGCCGGCGGGGCTCGATGAGCCCGAACCGAGCGAGGACGAGGTAACGCGGTCCAACCCGTTCAGTGTATTGGCGCAGTTAAAGCGTGACCCAAACGTTTAGGAGTTAATCAATTATGGCTGTTCAGCAGAACAAAAAATCCCGCTCCGCCCGTGACATGCGTCGTTCGCACGACGCCCTCGAGGCAAGCACCCTGTCCGTGGAAAAGACCACCGGTGAAGTTCACCTGCGTCACCACGTATCGCCAGAAGGCGTATACCGTGGCCGCAAAGTGATCGACAAGGGCGCTGACGAGTAAATCTTGTCCGCTCAGATCATCGCGATCGACGCAATGGGCGGGGACTTCGGTCCCCGCAGCATTGTCCAGGCCAGTATTGCCTGCCTGTCTGCTACACCCTCGCTGCACCTGACCCTTGTCGGTCAACCTTCCCAGCTTGAACCTCTGATCGCCAGTCATCCGACTGTGGATCGCGTGCGCCTGACGATTACCCCCGCCAGTGAAATCATCACCATGGACGAGCGTCCGTCCCAGGCCCTGCGTGGCAAGCCGGATTCGTCGATGCGCGTGGCCTTGCAATTGCTGCGCGATGACAAGGTCCAGGCCTGCGTCAGTGCCGGCAATACCGGGGCCTTGATGGCTTTGTCGCGGCATGTGTTGAAGACCTTGCCGGGGATCGATCGTCCGGCCATGGTCGCGGCCATCCCGACCCAGCGCGGCTATTGCCAGTTGCTGGACCTGGGGGCGAATGTCGATTGCAGCGCCGAGCACCTGTTCCAGTTCGCCGTCATGGGGGCGGTGGCCGCCGAGGCCCTGGGTGTGGTGCGGCCGCGTGTCGCGCTGCTCAATGTCGGCACCGAGGACATCAAGGGCAACCAGCAGGTCAAGCTGGCGGCGACCCTGTTGCAACAGGCGCGGGGGCTGAACTACATCGGCTTCGTCGAAGGCGACGGGCTGTATCGCGGTGAGGCCGATGTGGTGGTGTGTGACGGTTTTGTCGGCAATATCCTGCTCAAGTCCAGCGAAGGCCTGGCGACCATGATTGCCGCGCGGATCGAGGCGCTGTTCAAGCAGAGCCTGGCCTCGCGGCTGGTCGGTGCCCTGGCCTTGCCGCTGCTCAAGCGCCTGCAGGCCGATCTCGCTCCGGCGCGGCACAATGGCGCGAGCTTTCTCGGCTTGCAGGGCATTGTCATCAAGAGTCACGGCTCCGCCGGGGTCGAAGGTTTCCAGAGCGCGATTACCCGAGCCCTGATCGAGATCCAGGAAAACCTCCCCGAGCGTCTGCACGGTCGCCTGGAGGAGCTATTGCTTTAGGCGTTTTCCTGCGGGAATGCTTAAATGTGACCGCTCAGTTCAATCAGCCATCCAAACTGACAGTTTCTTGCGTCCGCCAAGGCGGGACGTCAATTCTTCGACGACAAGATCATTAGGGGCTTGTTACATGTCTACATCCCTCGCATTCGTCTTTCCAGGACAGGGTTCGCAGTCCCTCGGCATGCTTGCCGAGCTGGGCGCGCAATACCCGCTGATCCTGGAGACCTTCAAAGAAGCCTCCGATGCCCTGGGCTATGACCTCTGGGCGCTGACCCAGCAGGGGCCGGAAGAGCAACTGAACCAGACCGACAAGACTCAACCCGCGATCCTCACCGCCTCCATTGCCCTGTGGCGCCTGTGGCTGGCTGAAGGGGGCGCGCGTCCGGCCTATGTCGCCGGTCACAGCCTGGGCGAATACAGTGCGCTGGTCGCCGCCGGCAGCCTGAGCCTGGGTGATGCGGTGAAATTGGTGGAGCGCCGTGGCCAGCTGATGCAGGAAGCGGTTCCGGCCGGGCAGGGCGCCATGGCGGCGATCCTCGGGCTGGACGATGCCGATGTGATTGCGGCCTGCGCCGACGCAGCGCAAGGCGAAGTGGTCAGCGCGGTGAACTTCAACTCGCCGGGCCAGGTGGTGATCGCCGGGGCCAAGGCCGCCGTCGAGCGCGCCATGGAAGCCTGCAAGGCCAAGGGTGCCAAGCGCGCCCTGCCGCTGCCGGTCAGCGTACCGTCGCATTGCGAACTGATGCGCCCGGCCGCCGAGCGCTTTGCCGAATCGGTTGCCGCCATCGACTGGCAGGCACCGCAGATCCCGCTGGTGCAGAACGTCAGTGCCCAGGTGGCCACTGACCTCGTGACCCTCAAGCGCGACCTGCTGGAACAACTTTACAAGCCAGTACGTTGGGTCGAGTCGATCCAGTGCCTGGCGGCCAACGGTGCTACCGAACTGGTCGAATGCGGCCCTGGCAAGGTGCTGGCCGGCCTGAACAAGCGTTGCGCCGATGGCGTCAACACGTCCAACCTCAATACCCCGGATGCCTTCGCCGCCACGCGCGCGGCACGGGCCTGAATCAGGAGAAGCCTGCATGAGTCTGCAAGGTAAAGTTGCACTGGTCACCGGCGCCAGCCGTGGCATCGGCCAAGCCATCGCCCTCGAGCTGGGGCGTCTTGGCGCCGTGGTCATCGGCACCGCCACCTCGGCCTCGGGTGCCGAGCGGATTGCCGCGACCCTCAAGGAGCATGGCATTCAGGGCACTGGTCTGGAACTTAATGTAACCAGCGATGAGTCGGTTGCCGCCGTTCTGGCGAGCATCAGCGAGCAGTTTGGTGCGCCGGCGATCCTGGTCAATAATGCCGGTATCACCCGCGATAACCTGATGATGCGGATGAAAGATGACGAGTGGTACGACGTGGTCGATACCAACCTCAACAGCCTGTTCCGCCTGTCCAAGGGCGTTCTGCGCGGCATGACCAAGGCCCGTTGGGGCCGAATCATCAATATTGGTTCGGTTGTGGGTGCCATGGGCAACGCAGGCCAAGTAAACTACGCAGCAGCCAAGGCCGGCCTCGAAGGTTTCAGCCGTGCATTGGCGCGTGAAGTCGGTTCGCGCTCGATTACGGTAAACTCGGTGGCTCCAGGGTTCATCGACACCGATATGACCCGTGAATTGCCTGAAGCGCAGCGTGAAGCCTTGCTGACGCAGATTCCGCTGGGCCGCCTGGGCCAGGCTCAAGAGATCGCGCAAGTGGTCGCTTTTCTGGCTTCGGACGGTGCGGCATACGTGACTGGGGCTACAATCCCGGTGAACGGCGGGATGTACATGTAATTCAAATGTGACGGATTGCTTCAAAAAAATGTCATACCAGCTGTCTAAAATCCGTTATAAAGCTGCAACTTATTGAGGGGCAGAGGGCAAAGGGGGACAAAGGCTGAAGCTTTCGGTTGAAAAGCTGAAAAGCCTTTCTATACACTTACCCACCGGCCAGCTGCCTGAATTTTTCCATTAGGAGTGAAAACAAGGTATGAGCACCATCGAAGAACGCGTCAAGAAAATCGTTGCCGAGCAACTGGGCGTCAAAGAAGAAGAAGTCACCCTGCCTGCTTCCTTTGTCGACGACCTGGGTGCCGACTCCCTTGACACCGTTGAGCTGGTGATGGCTCTGGAAGAGGAATTCGAGACCGAAATCCCTGACGAAGAAGCTGAAAAAATCACCACAGTACAACTGGCTATCGATTACATTAACAAAGTTCAGGGCTAATAAGCCTGATCGTTTGTAATCGTTGCCTGCTGTCATGGAAAAACCGCACTGCCATCACGGCGTGCGGTTTTTTCTTTAGGTGTGAGGCAAAGTGTCGTCAACAGGATAAAGGAGAGTGCTGTGTCGCGTAGACGCGTCGTAGTCACCGGCATGGGGATGTTGTCGCCATTGGGTACCGATGTTCCGAGTACCTGGCAAGGCATTCTGGCTGGCCGTAGTGGCATTGGTCTGATCGAACACACAGACCTTTCTGCCTATACCACCCGTTTTGGCGGCTCGGTAAAGGGTTTCAATGTCGAAGAATACTTGTCGGCCAAAGAAGCCCGCAAACTCGACCTGTTCATTCAATACGGCCTGGCAGCCGGTTTCCAGGCAGTGCGTAACGCCGGCCTTGAAGTGACCGATGCCAACCGTGAGCGCATCGGCGTGGCCATGGGTTCGGGTATTGGCGGTCTGACCAATATCGAGCAAACCTGCCGCACGTTGCACGACCAGGGCCCACGGCGCATTTCGCCGTTCTTCGTGCCCGGGTCGATCATCAATATGATTTCCGGTTTCCTGTCCATCCACCTGGGTGCCCAGGGGCCGAACTATGCCATCGCGACGGCGTGCACCACCGGCACCCACTGCATCGGCATGGCGGCGCGCAACATTGCCTACGATGAAGCCGATGTGATGATTGCCGGCGGCGCCGAAATGGCTGCTTGCGGCCTCGGCATGGGCGGTTTCGGCGCGTCCCGCGCCCTGTCCACGCGCAATGACGAGCCGGCCCGCGCCAGTCGTCCGTGGGACAAGGGTCGTGACGGTTTCGTGCTGTCTGACGGTGCCGGCGCCCTGGTGCTCGAAGAGCTGGAGCACGCCAAGGCCCGTGGTGCCACCATCTATGCCGAGCTGATCGGCTTCGGCATGAGCGGCGACGCCTACCACATGACCTCGCCACCCGAGGACGGTGCCGGTGCGGCCCGCTGCATCGCCAACGCCATGCGCGATGCCAAGCTGAACGTGGATCAGGTGCAGTACATCAACGCCCATGGTACCTCGACTCCGGCCGGCGACCTGGCCGAAGCCGAGGCGATCAAGCGGGTGTTCGGCGAGCAGGCCTACAAGCTGGCGATCAGTTCGACCAAGTCGATGACCGGCCACCTGTTGGGCGCCGCCGGTGCCATCGAGGCGATTTTCAGCGTGCTGGCCATCGCCGACCAGGTGGCACCGCCGACCATCAACCTCGATGAGCCTGATGAAGGCTGCGACCTGGATTTCGTGCCCCACGAAGCCCGGCGCATGCCCATCGATGTGGTGCTGTCCAACTCCTTCGGTTTTGGCGGTACCAACGGCTCCCTGGTGTTCCGCCGGTTCGCCGAGTGATGGACAGCTGGGTCGACGGCCAGCCGGGCGATGCGTTGTCCCTCAAGGACCGCGGCCTGGCGTACGGCGACGGTCTGTTCGAGACCATCGCCGTGAAAGCCGGCAAGCCGCTGCTGCTCGAGCGGCACCTGCAACGCCTGGCTGAAGGTTGTCGACGCCTGGGGATCGCGGCGGATCACGGGTTGATTCGCCGCGAGTTGCTCGCCTACGCTGCGGCACTGGGGGAGGGCGTGCTCAAGCTGATCCTCACCCGGGGTGACAGCCAGCGCGGTTATGCGGCGTCGGCGGATGGGCAGCCGCGACGGATCCTGCAAGGCAGCCCTCCGCCGACTTATCCACAGGCCTACCAGCAGCACGGTATTGGCCTTTTCCCCTGTACGACACGTTTGTCCGAGCAGCCCCTGCTGGCCGGGCTCAAACATCTCAATCGCCTGGAACAGGTCCTGGCCCGTGCCGAATGGCAGGGGAGCGAACAGGCCGAAGGATTGATGCTCGACACCTCCGGTCGGGTGATCGAAGGTGTGTTCAGCAATCTGTTCCTGGTGCAGGCGGGTGTGCTTCGCACCGCCGACCTCAGCCGTTGTGGCGTGGCGGGGGTGATGCGTGCGCAGTTGCTGGAAGAGGCGCAAGCACTGGCAATCCCTGTCGATATTTCCGACATCAGCCTGGAGCAATTCCGGCAAGCGGATGAAGTCTTTCTCTGTAACAGTGTCTACGGTGTCTGGCCCGTTCGGGCTTTTGCCGACCTGAGCTGGTCGGTTGGCCCGCTCACCCGTAAACTGCAAGGCATTGCCCGCGCGCTATTGGAAGTTTGAATTGAGACGTAAATTCTTGGTGCTGCTGCAAGCCGTTCTGGTGTTGGCCGGTTTGCTGCTGGGCGGTTCCGCCTGGAAACTGCATTCGGCACTGGAACAGCCCCTCAACCTGACGCAGGAACAGCTGCTGGATGTCCCGGCCGGTGCGACACCGACGGGCACGTTCAATCGGCTTGAGTCCGAAGGCCTGCTCAGGGACGCCTTCTGGTTGCGCCTCTACTGGCGTTTCAATCTGGCCGGCGTGCCGTTGCACAGTGGCGAATACCGGATCACGCCGGGCATGGACGTGCGCGCGCTGTTGTCCCTGTGGCAGCGCGGCGAAGTGGTGCAGTACAGCCTGACCCTGGTCGAAGGCTGGAATTTCCGCCAGGTACGTGCGGCTCTGGCCAAGACCGAAAAGCTCCAGCAGACCCTCAGCGGTCTCAGTGACAGCGAAGTCATGACCAAGCTGGGGCACAAGGATGTGTTCGCCGAAGGGCGTTTCTTCCCGGACACCTACCGCTTCGTGCGCGGAATGACCGACGCCGAGCTGCTGGAGAAGGCCTATGACCGTCTTGATAATGTCCTGGCCCAGGAATGGCAGAAACGTTCTCCTGATGCACCCTATACCGAGCCTTATCAGGCCCTGATCATGGCCTCGCTGGTGGAGAAGGAAACCGGCGTGCCCCAGGAGCGCGGACAGATCGCCGGGGTGTTCGTGCGGCGGATGCAGCAGGGCATGTTGTTGCAGACCGACCCGACGGTGATCTACGGCCTGGGCGAGCGTTATACCGGCAAGCTCACCCGCGCCCACCTGCGCGAGGCCAACCCCTACAATACCTATATGAACGCCGGACTGCCGCCGACGCCGATTGCCATGGTCGGACGCGAGGCGATTCACGCCGCGTTGAACCCGGTGGCGGGCAACAGCCTGTACTTTGTGGCGCGCGGCGATGGCAGCCATGTCTTCTCCGACGACCTGGACTCCCATAACAACGCAGTGCGCGAGTTCCAGCTCAAGCGCCGGGCCGATTACCGCTCCAGCCCCGCGCCGGCAAATGCTCCGACGGCTGCACCTGCGCCAGCGGTTCCGGCGGCTGCTCCGGCTACTGCGCCTGCACCGACGGTTCCGGCGGCTGCTCCGGCAACTGCACCTGCGCCGCCGGCTCCAACTGCCGCTCCGGCGACAGCGCCGGCCCCGGTCCAGAGCCCGGCTCCCGATGCGTCCGAGCCGGTGTCGAAACCCGCGCCGGCTCCGGCTGTCGAACCTGTACCCGCAGCACCCGAAGCCGAGGCGAAAGACTCGCAATGACCCTGATTAAGGACTGCCCGTGACTGGCTTGTTTATCACCCTGGAAGGCCCGGAAGGCGCCGGCAAAAGTACCAATCGCGATTACCTGGCCGAGTGCCTGCGGGCCCAGGGCGTCGACGTCCTGCTGACCCGCGAGCCTGGCGGTACGCCGCTGGCCGAACGGATCCGCGAGCTGCTGCTGGCGACCAGCGATGAAGCCATGTGTGCCGATACCGAGCTGCTGCTGGTGTTCGCCGCGCGCGCCCAGCATCTGGCCACGGTGATCCGTCCGGCCCTGGCCCGCGGCGCGGTGGTGCTGTGCGATCGTTTTACCGGAATGCTAGTTTCTCTTTTGTTGGTAGGTAAACTTTTTTCATTTCACCTTTCCAAGCACCGGAAAAACCGTTTTTAAGCTTGAGCGCCCGTAGATCCTGGGTGTTTAGCCGATGACTTGAGTTCTGCTATCGTATTTATAGCATCCACTAGATTAAAAACGTAAACAAGCCTCTTTTTCAACTTTTTTAAGCATTTTGTAAACCCAATCGCCTTCGCAACTCCGATATTCCCCCCTCCTGCAGATAGTACTAAGCCCAAAACCCCCGTAATTACTAGGTTTCAGGGTTTACGTTTCCCCATTTTTACTACTGTGTTGAATCCAGTTTCTGTCTCCAAAGCTCATGTCTTGCAGCGAACAGGGGCATTGGATAATTGAGCTCACACGCTTAGCATTTTGCTCATAGCTCCAATGGGAGGGCAGGGGGAGAATCACCTAGCGAGCCCGGATGCATTTCCCTTCTCGATCCAGCGCAAGGCAATCAAGGCAATCAAGGCAATCAAAGCGATCAAATCAATCCCTGGTGCCTGAAGAGCGATAGCGCTTTGCGATCATGTTTATAGTGCTGTTACCATGAATGTGATCCAATTTATGTAACCTGTAATTATATACAGTGGTCTGCTTGGCTAGTTCACAGCGCGATCTAGCAATGGCATTCACTTCACAATGGAAATCTCTTCAAGCCGCCATGAACCGGTAACGGTTCAAAATCATCGGGTCTCGAAGACGTCTGTGGAAATTGTATGGATAGCAAGCTGAACGTCGATGCGACGAAGCTTTTCGAGGCGCTCCAATATCAGTTGCTCGTCGCGGTTGATCATTGTTTTGAGCTTGAGAAGGATGAGTGCGTTTGGCTGGAGGTGTATGGGGATGTAACCGTCCCTGGCAAGACCCAGGTTGAGGTCAAGTTTTATACAGGTGACCTCACTGACGGGCATTCCAATTTCTGGAACACACTAAAGAACTGGATGAACGAAAAGTTCGACCACGCGGCGTACAAGACTCTTGTCCTGCTGACCACCCAGGAGTTTGGTAGCCAGGCCTCCCTGGCCGGCTGGAATGCTCGGACAGTGGCGGACAAAGTATCTGCGATGGAAGCGATTCTCCAGGGCACAGAGGAGCGATTCGTCGCTTCAAAAAAGACCAGCATTCCTGCTTCTCTGAAACTTCAACGCCTTGTGATGGATTCTGCGCGCCGGGGGGATTTGATCCAGATTCTGGAAAAGGTTGTGATCACCACCAATGCAGAAACGCTGGCAGAGCGACTGCATCGATTCAAAAAGAACCAATTGACGCCTATTCGCGCTGAGAAGCAGCAACAATTCATTGATGAGTTGCTGGGGTTCATGAGCAGCACCGAGCTTGTGGCGAATGGATGGAAAATTACTCGGTTAATGTTTGACAACAAATTCAGCGAGCTCAATGCTCGGTACATGAAGTTTTCAAACAAGTTTCCGGAAGTCGACACCGACTATCTGAAACGAACCATTAATGTTTCCGACCTTATGGGTCATGCGTTTGTTAAAAAAATTCAGGAAGTGGGTGGGGACGATTATATTAAGAAGGCTGCTTTGCATAAATTAATAGCCGAGCAGACGATTTCTGAGCTTCTAGGTGAGTGTCGACTTCAAAAGCCAGATATAACCCGTTACCAGAATAACCAGCTGAACAGTCACCTGAGCCACCGGGCCCGGCAAATGATTGAGGTTCGTAAGGTTACCGAGCCGGATGAACTGAAGCTTGAGTCGCTGAAGTTCTACCATGAGAGGCATGCCCTAGAGGCCGAGCAGCTCTGTAGCTTTGAAAATACGACGCTTGAGTTTCGTAACGGTGTCTATCATCTGCTGGCGGAGATCCAACCAGAAGATAAGGATGAAGAGTTCCATTGGAGGCTGTGGAAATGACAATGGGTGCCGCTGATCATATTTACACATTGCACCGTACGCCATTTGCCATGGCTCCTTTGCTGCATACATTTCACGACGAGGCCGAGGCAAAAGAAAACGGCATATTGCTCAGCTATCTGATTTTGCCATTATTGCTTTATCCGCCCATGCAGGCTTTTTTAAAAGGGGCGAACAAAAGAAGCACGTTGAGAACGTTGTGCGATGATCATCGCCGCCTTATTGGCTTGGGTATTCGTGTTCAGGAATTCAAGCCGCTCACCAATTCTGCTTTGCAAATATTATTGACTGAAAAAAGGGTTGCGCTGGGAGATGGCATGGCATTGACCTCTGTTGGTCAGATCCACGAAAAGAGCGCACGTGCTGATCTTCTGAAAATGAGCAAGAAGCTGGCGGTTATTTTTGCTGATATCGAAGTTGTTTCCATTTACAGGACGTTGGGGCTGAAGTCGCTATGAAATGCTTCGTAAAATATATTGGTATTATTGATAATCAAGATAAGGTTCACTATGTCCCGTTTTATCCGGGGCTTAATGTGATTACCGGGAAGTCATCTACCGGGAAAAGTGCACTTTTAGAAATTTTTGACTATTGCATGGGTAGTAGTGAAGACACCATTCCTGTTGGGGTGATTACCGATCGTTCCAAGATATTTTTTGCTGCCTTGCAGTTTTCGTCGTACATTCTTGTCATTGGGCGAAATGCAGGAACCAATAGGTGTTTTTTTCGAGAGGTTCCCAGTGCGCAAGCTGATAGCCTTATCGCGTTGATCGAAAGTGTAAGGGCTTTTTTTGACGATCGTCATTATGTTCCGCTGGCTGACTTCATCAAGGGCTTGGGGCGTTATTTTGGTGTGACGCTTGAAAATGTTGATGTTAATCCTTTCCAAAAGGAGCTCACCGGCAAGAAGAGTGAAACGCCGTCCATTCGAAGTTTTCCATCGTTCATGCTTCAGCATCAGAATCTTGTCGCCAATAAGCACGCTATATTTTACAGGTTTGATCAAAAGCACAAACGTGATCAGGCAATTGATCATTTCAAGATATTGATGGGGATCGTCGACGAGAGTTACTTTGATTTAGCCAAGGAGCACTTCGATGCCAAGCAGGAGCTTCGTCGTATCCAGTTGCAGATTCCGAAACAGGAAATGGTCAAGGTAAACACGCTTGCGTTGTTTTCAAGCTGCCTGGCTGAGTATCTTGCGCTTGCAGGCGCTCCACTGGTCGAGCTGACACCTGAGGAAATTTGGCAAAAGCCGAAGCCAGCACTGCGTAAAGTCATGGAGCGATCTAGTCGAATAGATGGTCTGTCGACAGAGTTCGAGAAAAAAAGAAATGAGCTGCTTGATGCAAAAGCGGCATTGATGATCAAGCTTCGTGCGGCACAGGCCGACCTACGTCTTGCCAAGACGTCAATCGACTCTGCCAGTGGGTTCGGGCTTACCATGACGTCCCTGCCGATCCCGAGTGCCAGCGCTCTGGAGGAGTCCACGATTTGCCCATTTTGTGATTCACCTGCCCAGGCTCCAGAAAATGAGGCAAACAAACTCTCGGACGCGATTCACTGGTTGAACACTGAGCTCAAGCTTTCTTCCTACGCTCGGGAGAGCTTCGGTGAGGAGCGTCGAGTCATTGAAAAGGAAATCAGGGATATTGAGAGGCAGCTCAAAGAGGTGCAGAACGCTCTGAACCCGCTTGAAGAGGAAATCACCCGACTGAAACTGTCGAAGAACGTTGACGAGTCTGCTCAGCGGGCCAAGTTCCGGCTTGAAGAGGCTATCAAGGTACGTATCGAGAAACCATCGTCCGACCTTATAGACTCCGAGGCATACTGGAAGGCACGGGTGAAGGCCCTGGCGGACGAGATGGCTGAGTTCAAGGTCAAGTCTGAGCTTAATAAGTTGCAGGACGAGATCAATGACAAGATGCGCGAGATTAGCCAGAACTTCGGCTTCGAAGATGCCTACAAGCCTGTCGATTTGAGGTTCGATCTGGAAACCTTTGACCTGTGGCACCAAAAGGACAAGGACACAAAGGTGTATCTGCGATCAATGGGGAGTGGTGCGAACTGGCTTTACTCACATTTGACCTTGTTCATGTCCTTGCATTATCAGTTTGCGGCTCGATCTGGCGAGGGCTGCAAAATACCGCCAATTCTGTTTCTCGATCAGCCAACGCAGGTCTATTTTCCCGCCGCCCTGGATGCTGGCAAGACCTTTGTGCCAGAAACATTGGCAGTTCAAGCCAATCGGCAGGACAAGCTGGAGCATGACATCGAGGCAGTGACAAATATGTTCAATCGCATTGCCAACTTTTGCACCGATACCTTCCAGCAGACAGGCATCATGCCTCAGATGATTGTGTGCGATCACGCAGACAACCTGGAGCTGGAGGAGGGGTTGGAGTTCAGCGATTACGTGAGAGCCACTTGGCGTACGCGTGGATTCATTGCAGAAGTTGAGCAGGTCTAGCGGAAAGTGTCATTGAAAGGGGGGGCTTGCCTCCCTCCATTCTTCAAGGCATCGTTTATCTCCCTGACTCAACCAGTGTCTGAGTGATAACGGTGGCTGCTGCAAGCCGTGGATATCCTCAGGAAGTTCCAATGCTGCTGGCAGCACGCTTGCTGCGCATAAATTCAGTTCCCCTCAGACCCTCAATGACCGTTTCGCGAGCTAGATATAGGGAGACATTACAGTGGATGTTCGTCTGGTTGAGTATGCGAGAATCAAAGCTTTCTACAACCTTCTGGTGGATAGGCTTGGGGCAGACGTCTGGGCCAAGAGAAGGGCTGCTTTTGTGGAGCGTATCCGAGCGAAAGAGTCGAAGATTGATCTGAGCATGCCGATCGAGCCCCAGCTTTTCGTGCCGGCAGAGGACGATATTGACTGGTACATCTTGGTGGCTGAGTTGGCCTACGACTTCCCCTACAGCGACTGTGCCTACAGCAGCGATCGAATCTATCCGTACGCTAAGAGCATCGGTGCCTTTTCAGAACTGCTTCGGAAAATCCCCAGTGTGGAAGGGGTTCTGGACAAGATGCTGGCTAATAAAACGAAGCCTGAGACGCAGATTTTTGAGCTGTTGACGGCTTCGTTCTATCTGAAAAATGGTTACGAGGTTTCCTTCATTCCGGAGAGCAGCATCACTTGGCCGGACGGGAAAACTAAAAAGTCACCGGATCTGCTTGTCAAAGTCGATGACGTGGAGATCTACGTTGAGTGCAAGCGAGCGGACAAGCAGACTCAATATTCCCAGATTGAAGAAGAGACCTGGGTCAGCATATGGAGTCAGTTGAGCCAGCATATGCTTGAGGTCGCACCGTGGAGCATCGTTGACTTGACCTTCCATGATCAGGTTTCTGCTGCGACTGCGGATGGTGTGATCAAGGTGGTGAATCGCGCTATCGAAATTGGGTCTGGCAGGGTTCGGGAGGGCTCGATCAGTGCGCAGATCAGAGGCGTTGATAGGGCACACCTCGAACGCCATTACCGCAGCCACTCTGTCAGAGCCAATAGTCCCCAGCATGAGTTGCTGGTATTCGGTGACATAGATAGCAATGAGAAACGTAGCATCGCGACGATAGCAGCGAGCATCGTCCGGCCGGGCACCTCGGACGTCTTTCTCAATATTTTTGTTCAGGACGTTGCCAACTGTGTGGCGGCCCAATGGCGATGTGACCATGCGATCTCGCTTGAGCGACGCTCACGTCATTTTAAGGGGCTCGCCAACAATGGGATCACCCAAATACCTCCTGATAAACCTGGGGTCGTCCATATCTGGTACGAGACGGTTGAGGGGATCGATATCGAGGAGATGCGCCGGGTTAAAAACATCGACAGCCTTTCAACGTTTGACGCTTCCGGGACATTGGTGATGGGTATCCTGATTCACGGCGTGAATTATTACCCGTTTGAGAACCGCTACGAATGCGCGGAGACACTGCAGTTCTTCGCTCGCATGCCGCAGCTGATGGAGCTCTACCGCCACTCCTTGATGCTTTCCGCAGACGACACCCAGGAGATTGAGGATGTCACCCATTGGGAGCAGGACAAGGCTGCCAAATCTACCCAGTGAGTCCGGGCTTAGCAGAGGCGTGCTAGGGCATGCTGCGGCGCGACTCCTTGTGAGAGTCCATGTCTCAATTGTCAGGCCTTGATGTGGTGAGGGCGTGCTACCTCAAAGATGGAGCAGATTCATCAGTAACAATCAGGTGAGAGTCGGATCTGTGCGCGCAGGTTGGTTGACATTTTTAAGAAACTGCATGAAAATCTAGTTGACAGATTTTTCGATATGCATAGTTTTTGAGGGTCTACCTGATGCTTGAGACTCAACACCCCAGCTATTTCGAACCCCGACTGCAACCAGAGTACTTGGACAGGTTTTGTCAGGAGGTGTCTTCTGTCGCCTACGGTGCGCTGGAAGACTCAACCACCCAATACGACACCGCTTACACGCGCGGTACGCTGCTGTTCGGTCGACTGCAGGGGCTTTCCCAGGTCTTAGGTAAAGACAAGTCGTTGCCTTGGCTGGAGTTGAGAAATGCGACGCTGGACTTCACTGTAAGCGTGAACGGCGTTCTGTTTCAGGTGGTCACGGACAATCCTCAAGACATCAGGAAAACTCACCGCATCAAGGCCAACCCGTTGGAGCAACACCAGCTGAGTTTGTTCGAGGTGTCTCCAGAGGTTTGCACTTGGCGGGTGTACCTGTCGAGCAACCAGGATCCTGAATTCTCGAAAATCGAAACGGCGATTGTCGGCTTTGACGCCAATCAGAACGTCGTCTGCCTTTGGAAGCATGAGCAGAGATCAGGTGTGTCTGTTCGAGCCATGGAGCAGCATCCTCAGGTCGATGTAACTGAAGCTCAACCGCGTCGTAAAAAGAAAGACGCAGATACAGACACTGCAGATGATGTTGGCCCAATAGATGGATGAAAGAACGCAACAACTCGCATTTGGCGAGGAGTTTTCTCCCGAGAAGCTCCGGTTGGCTAGGTGCGCCGCAGGCCTTTCGCTTGCGGAGTTGGGTGAACTGCTTGGTGTTAGCCGGCAGTACGCGCACAAGCTCGAAATCAACACTGTTCCTAATAGGGCACAGATCGAGGTGCTCAGTAAGGCGTTGGGCGTTACCGAGGGATTTCTATCGAGCCCTCGGCGTGGCTCTGTGGAGCTTGAGCAATGTCATTTTCGAAGCCTTCGCTCATCCACGCAAACCGTGAAGAAGAGCATCGCCTCTCAAGTTGAGTTGTTTGAGCTGTTCCTCGACGTACTCGAAAAGGAGATCGACTTTCCTGCGGTGAGCTTCTCCACCTTCGACGAGGCGCTCCTCAACCATGATTCGATGGAGGTTGCCGCTGAGCGTTTTCGGCGCGAGCAGTCGATTGGTATAGGCCCAATCGCGAACATGACCCGCTTGGTGGAAAGTGTTGGGGTATTGGTTGTGAGCCTTGCGGACGCTGATGACCGAGTCGATGCGTTCTCGTTGTACAACAAGCGACCTCTGATCGTGCGTAACACTGCGAAGGAGAATCCATGTCGTCAACGCTTCGACATTGCTCATGAGCTGGGTCACCTGGTCATGCACCAGGGGGTCGAAACGGGGTGCCGCACCACTGAAGATCAAGCCAACCAGTTTGCGAGTGCCTTGTTGATGCCTCGTGCGAGCTTTGCAGGAGAGTTTCCTCCGATGCGAGGGCAGTACCTCAATTGGTCTGCACTCAGGGAGCTCAAGCTACGTTGGAAGGTGAGTTTCAAAGCACTCATTTACCGTGCACAGACGCTGAATCTGATCACCCAGGATCAGGCACGGTCGGGCTTCACCTACCTCAATCGCAACGGATTCACCCGGAGAGAGGAGTTGGACGAGCAGATTGAAATGGAGTCTCCAAGCCTTGTTCAGAAGGCTATTGAACTTCTGGATCATGCGGCGTGGCGCGGTATCTTGAAGGATTCAGGACTTACAGATGCGCTTGTCACCAATCGTTTCATGCTCAAGGTGCCTGTCGCTCCATTGTCTCTTGTGACGCGCGCAGGCTGATTAGGAGGAGATGCAGCCAACGATTCACTCACTGGGCAATGCAAGTGAATCGGCGTTGAATAGGGCGAACCTGCATCAACCCGAGGCGATTACTCAATCGGTTCACCGACCTACATCGTTTGAAGAAGGGCAGAAGCGTCATCATCGGCTATCGGTTCAGTTTTCTACACATGCGCCGATAGCCAGATGTCGCGTAGATACCTTACCGAGTTTTCCGGGGGCGGTGTTCGGCCTTCGTCGCGCATGCCACGAAATATGCCATCGTCAGTAACGACGGCGAGCTTGAAATTCCGCTCGACCAGGCGTGCCGCGACATTAACCGTGATGGGGGACTTGCCTACGCCACCTTTGTAACTCGAAATTGACAGCGTCCGGCCGAGCGGTACCAATTACCAATGGCTTTATCTAGAAGCGTCTATAGTAGTCGTCCTAGATAAATTGATATAAATCATAAAGATATGATCAGTTTCGGCGATTTTAAGGGGGCAATGAGAGATCGGCTCAAGCATCATCCGGCAGGGCAAAATCAGCTGTTTCAGGACATATTGTAGATCGCCTATCAGCTATCCCGCTTCCAAATCCTTCCCACCGTCGACGTCGGGATGCCCAAGGTGTCGGAGGCTTCTTTCTGAGTCATGCCCTTCGCCTTGCAGCGTAGTACCGCTTCTATCTTTTCTTCGGAGGTACGCCGGCCGGCGAGACGAGGTGCCAGAGCCCCCTTGTCAAACTGACCTGGCAACCCATCGACGATTCCCAGCTCCCGGAGAGACTTCGTTTCCTTCCCAAGCTGTTTGAGAAAGTCTTCAGGCGAAAGCTGCTTCTCGTAGCTTGCCGCGATGACAAGTAACGTGATGGGATCAATCTCCAGTGCCGACGCCAGTGTTTCGAGCGTATCCAGGGTGATGCTCGTCTTACCGTTCTCTACGTTGTAGACGTGTTTTGCATCAAGAAGACCAAGAAAATCTTCCTTTGCGAGCCCACGCGCAGACCTCACCAGGCGGATTACAGCAGCGAGCGGATCTCTCAGCGGCATTACAAATCCTCAAAATCAAGGATAGAGCCACGTTGAATGATCCCAGTAAATGTAATATATTCCCTATTATGGGATTTTGATCTGGCCATGCCTGCTCATTTTTTCTGAACCGCTGAAGTACCAGGTAGCACCACCACGCCAGTAACGGATTGTCTCTGGCCGCGTACGCCAGGAGCTTAGGGTGCACGCCTGCCGCCTGAGCTACGTTCAATATACAGCTAAATCGAGACTGGTCGTTTGCCATGAAAATCCAGATTTACTCCGACCTGCACACCGAATTTGCAGCGTTCGACCCGCCGTCTACGGATGCCGATTTAGTGGTGCTCGCAGGCGATATTGGAGTGCAGTCGAGAGGTGTGATATGGGCAAATAGTGCGTTCCAAGGCCCGGTGCTGTATTGCGCCGGCAACCACGAATTCTATAAAGGGCACATCGATCACACCCTGCAGAAAATGCGAGAGGTTGCCGCGCCACATGTGTATGTCCTGGAAAACCAGGTTTGGATTTGCAACCAAACACGGGTTCTATGCGCGACGGCCTGGACTGATTTTTCATCAACCGGGAATGTCGTCGCTGCGACTCAGACCGCATTGGATTTGATGAATGATTTCCGTGTTATCCGGATCGATGAAAACTTTCGTCGGTTGCGCCCGGCCGATCTGGTCAGTCGAAACCATGCCTCGCACGACTGGCTAGCTAAGGAACTGGATAAGCCATTTGGTGGAAAAACCATCGTTGTGACGCATCACGCACCAGTGCCCGAAGTAATCGGGGACAAGCATGATGGTCATCTGAGCGCTGCTTACGCGAACAATTGGCGTGGGCTTCTTGATAAAGCGGATCTTTGGATTTTCGGGCATACCCACCGTTCGATTGACATTACCGTTGGTCGATGTCGCGTGATCTCAAACCCTCGTGGGTACCCAAATGAAAAAACGGGTTTTGATCCTGGCCTTGTCGTTAGCCTTTCCTGAACCCTGTAGATCTGTGTAACTGTTGCGGGGCACGCGTTGACCATATGATCTATGGCCAGCCCAATAGGCCGTGAGCGATTTTGGAAGTGCTCGACTTTGAAGATAGTGGGAATTTTTGATGGCGCACACGAAAGAAAAATATGCTTCTGGGTGGCTCATATTCACACCGCCTACGTGTTACGCGTATGAGTGACCAGAAGCGTGTACCAACGACTCCGACAGCTGTCGCAACGGCAATGCAGGTGAACTTCGGGTTGCCCGTCACTGCTTATTTGATAGCGACTGTTGATTGCCCCCCAATACTCATGGGGACGGTCTACGGCGATACCACGGGGCGGTTCCGGGAGGGCGCGAGCATCAGGACATCGAGGATCCAGGAGGTGTTTTTTATCGACGGATACTCCTTGTTCCGTACGATCAGCGGGAGTCTTTATGTTGTGGTGAGCTGGATTCCACCCCACAGCAATATTTACATGAACCGTATTTATCACTGACTGATCAGGGAATGATGGGTCTTATGCAACCTAAAAGCCTCATCGAAGCGATTGAGTTGCCGTAGTCATGGACATCGTGAAACAGCTCCTTGCCTAGTGAGTACAGGGGGGAGAGCAGGCTAGAGTGGCAATGAAAACATCGAGCGTTACGGACATCGAGTTACTGGAGGATTTACTTTTTGGGGCGGCGCGTACAATGGGGGGATCTAGGCTCGACGACGATAAGCTAATCGAACTGGCAGCAGATACCTTCACAGAAAAGCCATTCTGCATCGTCAGGCAGTGGATGCTGTTGGATGTCATGCTCCCGGAATCTGAAGAGCAGGAAATCAAAGCACAGGGCCTTGAGGCAACCATCTTATATGCTCAAAAGACCGTGTTCGACAGTAAGGGCAAACACCAGGCTGGCGACAGCCTCCTCAGCGACTATCAGCGCGACTTCGACGGCTGTATTTTTGAAAGCAAAGACAAGCTGTACATTCTGGCCGGCCGTGGTGCAAGAAAGCACGTAAGTGTGCCTGCTGTCGCAGCGCTGCACGCCAGGCTGTTGAATATGCAATATTGAATTTTCGTCAAGCGACTGGTTGTAGTAAGTGTTGTTAAATTTTCTTTGATTTATATTTTCTTTAAATAAATTAGACATCCTTTACTTTGATCGTTGCTGGTATTAGGTGTTGACTAAGCCGCCTGTCAGCTGGATTCGCTTATTCACGACTAGATTGCAACGCTACCCTCACACTGCGAGAAACCGATATGCTCGATAACAAACTGTTACGCAACCAAACTCAGGATGTGGCGGATCGTCTGGCCTCCCGTGGCTTTAGCCTGGATGTAGCGCGTATCGAGTCCCTGGAAGAGCGCCGAAAAGCGGTGCAGACCCGCACCGAGCAATTGCAGGCAGAGCGTAATGCCCGCTCAAAATCTATTGGACAGGCAAAGGCAAAGGGCGAAGACATTGCGCCCTTGATGGCTGACGTCGCGCGCATGGTCAACGAACTTGAGTCTGGCAAAAACGAACTAGACAGCATTCAGGCAGATCTGGACGATATCGTTCTGGCCGTTCCGAACCTACCGGACGCCAGCGTACCAATCGGATCCGATGAGGATGACAACGTAGAGGTGCGCCGCTGGGGCACTCCCCGTGTGTTCGATTTCGAGATCAAAGACCATGTAGCGTTGGGTGAAATTAGCGGAGGTCTTGACTTTGAGGCCGCAGCCAAGCTGTCCGGCGCCCGCTTTTCCGTTTTGCACGGCCCGATTGCGCGCCTGCACCGCGCACTGGCGCAATTCATGATCAACTTGCACACCTCACAGCATGGCTACGAGGAAACCTACATCCCCTACATGGTTCATGCGTCTGCCCTTCAGGGCACCGGCCAACTGCCGAAGTTTGAGGAAGACCTGTTCAAGATCACTCGTAAAGGTGAGGCTGACTTTTATCTGATCCCTACTTCCGAAGTCCCATTGACCAATCTGGTGGCTGGGCAGATTCTCGATGCAAAACGATTGCCCCTCAAATTTGTAGCCCACGGCCCATGCTTTCGCAGTGAGGCAGGTGCTTCTGGCCGTGACACTCGTGGCATGATCCGACAGCATCAGTTCGACAAGGTCGAGATGGTTCAGGTGGTTGAGCCGACGAAGTCCATGGAGGCTTTGGAAGACATGACCGCTTGTGCAGAGCGTGTGTTGCAGGCGCTCGAATTGCCATACCGTGTTTTGGTTCTGTGCACCGGCGACATGGGTTTTAGCGCGGTCAAAACCTTCGACTTGGAAGTATGGGTGCCGAGCCAGGACAAATACCGCGAGATCAGCTCTTGCTCCAACTGCGGTGACTTCCAGGCCCGTCGCATGCAAGCGCGTTGGCGCAACCCAGAAACCGGCAAGCCGGAGCTGGTGCACACCCTCAATGGTTCTGGGCTGGCGGTGGGGCGCACCTTGGTCGCGGTACTGGAAAACTACCAAGAGGCGGACGGATCCATTCGTGTGCCGGAGGTGCTCAAACCCTATATGGGCGGTATCGATATCATTCGTTGACGGCGGTATAGAGCATTGGGGCCAGCACATTGGTTAAGGTAGTAGAGCGTCTTTGTATGGACGTTTCGGAAGGTAAACCGGGCCTATTGACATCCATCTGCGCAGACTGACATCAATGGAATTGAGGTGGTGTGGTCACGAACACTCTCCCAACACCTCTCAGAATACGCGCAGTCGGTGCCCGCACCATTAGGCTAGCATCCCCGTGTTGCTACTTTTTTAACCGATCAGTTAGAGAGAGTAGGGCCTGATAAACCTCCGGCAGTCCATGGGACTGCTTCTGGTCAGGCGTTCCAGGTCGCACGAGATATCCCTTAAACACTGATCCATCCATTACATACGCAGGGCTGTAAGCCGCGACGTTGTTCGGGCTGAATCATGAAGACACATTTCCATAACGCATCCTCTTGCTCGATTGTTAAGGATGCACCATGACTCTCCGATACTGAACACCTAAGGTGGAACTGTGCGACAAATCAAACAGTCACCCTATTGTGGGTTTTGATTTTCATAAAATATCTCCCTTCGAAATCAACTCCGCGCGAATAGACTCCCGGAGACCTTCCCGTCTGCGAGAACCTGCCCGTAGCTTATCTCCTGTGCATGAAAAGTCCGGCCCCTATAGGCACGGCGATGCAGTGTCATAAAACAAAAAAACAGAGCCGGATGCTAAAGATAATCGACAGCAAGTATTTGAGAGTCAGCCTCTAGTGAGTAAAATGAATGAGATACCCACGAGTCAATATAAATTGAATCACCCGCAGAAAGTATTTCATTGCGACGTTCACCGGTACCATTTCTCCAAAGCACCCCAACAACACCGGACAAAATATACACAATCTCCTTAACCAAGTGCCCCTCATTCAATGTCGCTTGCTCTGATGAGGTAAACATTGGTGATGTTCTTAAAACCATAAGATTTTTATCGGCAGATGTTTTCATCACATGCCTATAAAGATAGGTAGGCTCGGAGTTTACGACCTTCAATCGTTCGAACTGAGTCCCTGCCCTGCATATTTTTACCCTGTCTTTAATATCCGAAGGATAGTCTCCAATCTGTTTGATAATATACCCCAAAGAAACATCTAAGAGCGTCGCAGCCTGGCTTAGCTGTAACAGATTACTCCGAATGAAATCACCCTCATCAACATAGAGTCCCTCTATTTCATTAAAATTCATTTTTCGAGAGTCAAGTAAAGCTCCCATTAATTTTTTCTTGATATACAAAAAAGACAACATATGTCCCCTGAAATTATGAAATAGTGGAGTAAAGCAACGCAACATCTTCAAAGCTTAATGCTTTGGATTTTATCATCGAAACTTCTCGAACCAACTGCAAGAGCATGGGCAGTTTGTCTTCTGAATAGCTAACTCCCAAATGGTCAAGCGCGTACTTTAAAGATGCGCGTCCAGAATGCTTTCCGATAACAATTTCTCTCTCTCGGCCAAGTACTTCTGGGGTAAATGGTTCAAAAGCCTTAGCATTATTAATTGTTCCTTTGGCGTGGATTCCAGACTCGTGAGCAAATACGTTAGCACCAACGATGGGTTGCCAAGGGTAGACGTTGGTCGCTGTGGCCGTCGCAACGATGGAACTGAGAGTTTGGAGCTTTTGAAGATCTAATCCCAAATCAATTCCGTATTGAACTTTCAACGACATCGCGACCTGGGCAAGGTCTGGCATGCCGGCTCGTTCGCCAATGCCATTAACCGTCACATGAAAATAGCGCGCGCCGGCCAGCAATCCAGAAATGGTATTGCTGACAGCATATCCAAAGTCATTATGGGCGTGGCATTGAGTATCAATAGGAGCGGCAGTAGAAATAACTTTTACCACATGATGATACTGTTCTGGAGTAAGTATTCCTATTGTATCCGACAGTCGCAGTCGATCCGCGCCGGCCTCGTGAACATGCCCTGCGTATTCGGTGACAAAGGCTAAATCAGATCTACCAACGTCTTCAGCACTAATTGATACAAAAGCGCCACGCTGTTTTGCATAATCTATTAAGCTACAAGCTTGTTCTATCAACCACCCTTTGGATTTGTTAATGCTGTCCTTGAGGTGGATCTCTGACGTAGGTAGGCCGATATGAATATATTTATATCCTAGATCCAATGTGTTTTTAACATCATCCTTTACCCCTCTATTCCAGCCCACCAATTTTACATCAGTGCCCTGAGTGCGCTCCAACATTTCATGCAGTGTGCGGCTCTCGCTCCCCCCCATTGAGTTAATGCCACCTTCAATCCACTTAACACCAGTATCGATGAGAGAATCTAGAATTTTTAACTTAGTTGCTCTATCAAAAGAAATTCCTGGGGCCTGCTCACCATCACGCAAAGTTGTATCTTCAAGTATCAAATCATTACGAATCGCCATAAAATGTCCCTATTGTTTTTGGGTTAGTAGAGAGAAATACTGACACTGATCATTATCATCGCCATAAACATCCTTAACCTTGTGAAAGGTAGACGTTGCCAAGGTTGCGAATGGATAATTCTCTTGGTTACCGCTTTGTTCTTCCGCCAAATCTAGATCTTTACAGCGTACGGCTAAACTCACATTACTCGACCTGCCATTGGATAGCGCATACTCAAGAGCTACATCCATATAAGCGGAGCGTCCACGACAAGATCTGAAAACCTGTACCATCGACTCTAAATCCAACCCTTGAGCTTGCCCTAGTCTAATAACTTCTATCGCCCCAGCCAGGTTGATACTTTCGGCTAGATTATTTAGAAGCTTTAAGCGCTGAGCCTTGCCTGGCTCTTTAACATAACTAATAGTTTTGCAAAATTTATTTAGTAAAGGGAGTACCTTAAAATAAGCCTGCTCCCTACCAGATACAATTGCGCTTAAAGTTCCAGCTAATGCTCCTTCAACCCCACCAGAGACGGGACATTCGATATAGTCAAATCCACGTTCAGCAAACGAGCTGTATAATGAAGCTGCTGACTGCGGAGATATCGTGCTAAGATCTACAACGATACTTCCAGGTTTCAAGAAAGATAGCAGTCCAGTATTTGGATCATAAAAAAAATCTTTTATTGCGTCACTGCCAGAAGTGCAAATGAATATGCTATTACAGCAACCAGATAGTTTTTCAATATCTGCTGCCCAAGTCGCCCCGCACTCAATTAAAGAAAGAGCCTTATCCTCAGTCCTGTTATGCACACAGAGTGATACATTATTGGCAAGTAATGTATGGCAGATGGCTGCTCCCATCTTTCCCAAACCAATAAAACCGATAGCGTCACTCATGATAGTTATCGATCATATGCATTACAGCGGCCTGTAAAATCTTAAATACATCATCAGCTCCCTGCTCAGCATTTATGATCGTCCAATCCATGCTACGCGACCAATTATCTAGTAAATTTTTAAGCTTTGTTTGATGAGTAAAAAAGGTCTGTTTACTCACAACTTGCCGCCCACACTCATAGGGGGTGTAGGACTTTTTTCGAGCGGTGGTCTCTGCGGCGTCAATCTCAAAATACAATACTAGATCAGATGAAGGTAAATGTGAAATTATGCTAAGAAGCCACTGTTCCTCATTCCCATACAGGATTTCCGACGCCAGATGCTTTATCCAATAGCCATCGGAGATATAGATACGACTTGAGTCTTCTCTGAAGTTTTTCATGGTCATGGTAACAGACCAAATCAAGAACAAAGCGCGTGCAGGACCATCCATTTCGGAAATACACTCGCGTAGCTGATCTAAATCTGGCTGGATAAATCTACACTCAGGGAACATATCAAGATTAAAAATGTCCCATTTATCTAAAATCGTTACTTCAATATTTTTAGATTTTAGCCATTCGAGTAAAAATTTTGATTGCGTGGATTTTCCCGCACCATCGACCCCTGCTAATGTTATTAACATTTAAAATCACTCAGTTAAAAAAACCGTCCCACAATGCAGAGCCTTCTTTAAAGAAAGGTCTATCTTATCGAAAAACTCAAATGACAAGACTTCGGACTCTACCCCTAGACTGGCTAATGTCCTCTGCTGCAAAAACTTGTTATACATACCACCTGTTATATCTTGCGCAGAGGATGCTCCAGCATAAAGTTTGACATTGGAAAAATTAGAGTTATCAACAAACGGAATTATCGATCTTGAATCCAAGGAGCTATACAGACCTCTCACATCCGTATAGTAAAGTACTTTTCTTAGATTAAAATCATGTGCCAAAAGAGAAGCTATATTGTCGCTTGAGAAAATCTCAAACTCGCCTGGACCAGTAAATATCAAGTCCCCCGTAATTATAGGGGTATATCCAGCAGATATGGCTGCGGCTATCGGCTGCGTATTTATTTTTATCATCCCCTCTTCATCTCCAACAATCAAAGCGCTACTTTGAAGTGGATAAACACGCACTTTATTTTCAATGAAGACTCCAGTAATTTCGGCCAACATCGAAAACATTATCGTTGTCATCATAGGTAGCTTCGTTGAAGCGAATCCATTTGACCGTTCAAATATTTGATAGTCCACTGGAGCTAAATTACCAAACGACCCTCCACCAAAAATCAATATTATTGGCAGATCAATTGCGGCTGCCTTATCGCTCAAGGTTTTCGCTATAGAGCGAATTGAGTCAAGCCTAAGCTCATACCTACCATTTTTATTTGTTGTAACACTACCTCCAATTTTTACAACATAACAGGCTGTTCGCATGCGACGTGGTGCCTCTACAGTCATAGGCTAATTATAATTTATCGCAATAATCTCGGACTTCTGCCCCGCATGATTATTCGTGAAGCTGTGGGGGACGCCCGGTAGAATAAAAATAGAGTCCCCCTCATTCAAAACACATTCCTTTAGTGTCTCGTCATCCCCAATCCACTGTACCTTAACCGACCCTCTAGATATATACACAACTTCTTTAGAGTTATGGCCGCCATTAAGCCTCAACGGCTGCAGGCTATCACTATGTAAATCCAACCGTAACGCCATGAGCCCTGGATCTTGGTTCGTAGTTACTAAGTGTTCATATGTATAGTAATGCACCCCATCTCTAATTTCCTCGCGCCTAAACGTCTCATTTTTCCTGGCAATTTTTACACCATCATCCAGATCGCTCTCCAGTTGACTAGGGAAAAAATCACTCACCGGTATAGCTAGATATTCAGCAACTTTTTGAAGCTCTTTAAAGCTAGAAAAATAGGCGCTGCTCTCATCATATCTAATATTATTATCTATATGGTTGGTTGTCATTTTCCTTGTTGCCAAGAGAGATGCTAAATGAGACTTGCTAACTGACAACTCGTAGTTTTCCATTTGGTTGCTCCTTGCATTAAGCGATCAATGTTTTACGGTGAATTTTTGCCATCGCCACAAGGCGCGGAGAAAATTCGTTGTATATATGACTGGTTTTTTTACACTCAATCCAACTAGTTGATATACACGAAGAGGTGGCACTCATATCAAAAGTGGTATGACAAGCCCCGACCTGTATAAAAGTATGCGCATCTGAACCGCCAGTTGTTGCAAGCTCTAAGTCTTTAGCTAATGCCATATATTTTTCGGCATTAGCTAAGTCCTTTGCAGGCACCTCAATGGCGTTGACATACCTACCAAGCTCCTGTAGATCATCACATGTTTTTCCAGGCCAAAAAATATGGTGAGCTACAAGCTTAAATGGCCGTTCTCTCTGCGATAGAGCTCTATGAAGAGACTCCAGGGTATACGCACCCGATTCGCGGGTTAAAGAAATAAGAGTATCGAAGTTGGTATGCACTCCGACATTTGTCCCGTTCTGTAACTCTAACTCTGCTGCCGGCAGCAACGAAACACCATCAACTTCAACTACTCCATCACTATGCATCGTGCCGTTTAGATTATTATCTCTAAATATTCCTAGCATGAGCGATTCATAGGCCTTGGCCTCTATATGCTCTGTAACACATAGCGCATCTAGGCCAGCGATTTTTGCGATAGCTAAAATGTTTCCTATTGCATCCCAGTCAGACATAGCCTGGCTTTTGCTGACTAAAAAGTGGACGTGGGAATCTACTCTTTTTTGAACCATATATTATCTCAAAATAGAAATTATTATAGTTTCATACCATTTGTAAGAAGGTATGGCTCCCTTGACAAAAGTAGCGTCATCAAATCGCCTAAGTTTTATTGATGAGTCAGCGTACCTGGACGTTCGAAAAGCAAGCAGTTCGTCATCATTCATAAGGCCGCCTTGATGCTCTAAGCTTTGCCGTGATCCGTGCCCAAGGTTGTGTCGATAAATTATGTCTGTTGTCGCCAGATATCTCTTTGCTTCTATATGCATAGCAATAGGTATACATACCGACTCTGGAAACCATCTACTCAACCAAGCGGCGCCCAATGAGGCGTGTTCTTTATCCTTATAAAAATCCGTGAGCTCCGGGTCCCCGGCGCAAATATAGTGTCCAATATCGTGAAACATAGCAGCAACGACCATAGAGCTCGCGCATTTCTCGTTCCATGCTTGATATGCACACCACAGAGAATGCTCCAGCACCGAGACGCCTTCGGTAAGTTGAATACGTGAACATTCACCCATGGCGGTCTCAAGCATGGAAAGTATTGCTAAGCGATCCATAAGTTTATTTCGCGTATCGGTGTTCAGCAGTTTTCAACTCGTCGTAATCAAGCAAACCGAAGACGTCGGAAAGCGACGAGATGCTTCTATTAACAGTGTGTATATTGTTATCCTGTCGAATTCGCTGCGCAGTCTGCCGCATCGCCATGACGGACGCTCGGACTAGATGATTGGCGCATATATATATAGATACTCCGGCCTCTTCCAACAGCGGTAAGGGAGTATTGATATATGTAGTTGGCGCTACAACTAGAGGGCATCTGTTCTCCCAGCACCTCCCGAATTCAAGTATGTCTTGACCGTCAGAGTCTTTAGAATGAATAAAAATTGCGTCAGCTCCGGCACGATGGTATTCAGCGGCCCTCCTTAGAGCCGTATCAATACCTAGTCCAGCAATCAATGCTTCTGTACGAGCAATTACCGTAAAGTGCTCATTCGTTTTTGAATCTTGCGCTGCTTTGATCTTTCCGGTGAATTCCTCAATTGAGCTTAAAGAATGCTCTCCGCTAATAAATGAGTTCATTTTTGGAAAAAGCTTGTCTTCTAAAGAAATTCCGGCAACACCATAGTGAGATAGTTTTTTGACGATATGCCGAACATTATTAAAATTCCCAAATCCCGAATCTCCATCAAAGAGAATCGGAATTGTAACCGCATCATGTATAGAGTGAGTCACATCAACAACCTGACTCCATGATGCTTCGTTACAATCCCGTAAACCCAGTGATGATGAAATCGATAGACCAGAAGCCCAAATGGCTGCAAATCCGGCCTCTTCTACAATACGCGCCGACAACCCGTTGTGGGCCTCAAGTATCAAATCCAACTTGCCATTATGGAGATACTCCCTGAAGACCTCAGCATGCGTTTTCAACATTGCAATCACCGTCCATTGGTTTTTTTGCGAAGGCTTAGAAGCTCGTGCGTTACTACTCTTACCCATTAGAATTTAAGAAATCAAGATTTTTTTTGAATTTTTTCCTCCGTTGAAACGCCTCTCTCTATAGACTAGAAAAAACGTAACCGCCAGGGCAAAAATTTTTTTTCACGTTTGACAGATGAAAAAAGCTCTACTACCTTGCTGGTTGCCTATACCACAGGCAATCACATAAGTTATGGAGAACTATATGAAAATCGTTATCTCGAGCAATGTCCCAGCAGTGACAAGCAATGGTGTCCAAGTTCGTACCGCTGGCGGTGGCTCAGCTGCTGCAAAGTAATAACGCTGTAAGCTAAAGTTTATGGTGGGTGCTGAATGCTCACCATAAATGGTTATCTCAGGAGCAGGGCATCGAATGGATAAAGTTATCGAGTTTTTTCGAGGGTGGCCCGACACCCCGTCCCCCCAAAAAGCTGAAATCGCAATCAATGGAAACATTCCGACTAGAGCCCATCAATTTTGCGAGCCTTTCTTGGTAGCAAATAGCATGGGATATTTGCTATACCCCCCCATAGACTTCAATTTGTATTGGGATGGCACTCAGACCTTAATTCAGTTCGAAGGCCTTAGTGATTGGATTATTGTAGATAAAATATACCTACCTAACTCAATGAACCTCTGGCGCGAAATGGTTGAACCCGAGCTTGTTGACACGTTACCAGTTTTTTTAGAAGCCTTTCCAGAGCGAGGAATATTACAACTGTGGTCAGGCTACTTCGCGAATACTGCTCCAGGATCAAGTTTGTGGATAAGAGCACCGATTAACCAAAATGATTCGAATGCTTATAGCATCATTGAAGGTATTGTAGAAACCGATTGGTGGGGGGGGCCGTTGTTTACAAATATAGAAATTACCAAAACAGATATGCCTATCATTTTTCGAAAAGACAAACCCTTTCTCCAAGTTTTCACTATACCCAAACAAACTCATCAGCGCGACACCAGACCGCCAGTCATGGTAAGTGATTTTTCAGAAAAAACTCCGATCAGTTTTTATGATCGAATGAAAGAAACTGCTAATCGACGAAATACTCAGAATGCAGGTTCTTACAGGAAGTGTGCCAAACAGATGAGAAAAACTGATGGTAACTGACTATAATTTATCTACGATCCTGTCGGAGCTTCTCGACGCCATAGCAACAAATGCTCCTGTTTTAATAACCAGTATTGATGATAATAAAATCATCGGGTTGCTCCCTAAGTTGCTTGAACACAAACTGGAAAGTATTGCTCTACTCTCGATGAACGAGACTTCTGGTGTAAGGCAATTTTATCTAGATACATACGTTAAACAATTTTCAGTAATACAGGAAAAATTAGGGGGCGGCCTAAGTGACCTTGATTGTATTTTTTTGCAGGGGTTCCCGCGATGCTTAGAATACTCCGAGTTTTACACTCCGGGGATGAGAAGCGACATCGATATTTTTATTCCAGCATCCGCCGTCGATCGCTTTAAAGAGATCGCCATTAGTGCTGGGTTTAACTATTACGGTTTCGATAATGAAAAGATATTTATTATAAGTTACGAGCAGTCCGAAATGTTAACTGCCAATAACTGGGCGAATAAAGATGTGACCATGACTTATCTTCAAGAGGTCACCATTCCGAAAGACCTTCCAATAGAAATTGTCGATTGCTACCTTCCGTATGTCTTACGATCAGGAAAGACTTACCTGTTTGTATCTTTGGAGGTTCATCACTTTTATACAGACTCTAGAGATATAGATATCTTAGAGTCTTCTAGAGAGCCATGGCCGCCAATGGGAGTAGACCGATGCGGAATAGAGGCCACACTGTATTTCAACCTAATCAGGATCTACAATGGCATCCATGCTAACGAAAAGCGAATGAGGCTGATTTTAGATACAGCATGCTTGTTAAGCGATAAAAACAAACCCTGGAACGTAAATCTATTCAAGAAGATCCTGGCTTCATCCTCCTCCAAAGCGGCGCTGATGTCCTTATGCGTTGCACTCAGAACAATTCACCCTGTATTTAATGATCTTATATGCTTTGATACGGCACATACAGACTCTGCGGAGACACGCCGCTGGCTAATAAAATTCTATAATAGCCTAGATTTAGGGCTTAACAATGAATAATTCAATCAGGCTCCGCGCCCTAATTTTAGCGTTCGGAATTGAAATTTTTTGCACTCAAGTCATATTTATTTATACCCCGTTATTTCTTATATTTAATGGTAAGGACGAGATCGTTGCATCTGTGTTTAGGTCTCTTGCTTATATCGGCCCCGTACTGTTTGGCTATTATATAGGAAAGATCGTAGATGGCTTTGAGAAGCGAAAACTTGGTTTTGTCATAGCGGCAATCTTAACTGTTTCGGCGGGTTTATACGGCTTTCGTCAACCAGACCAATCCTTGTATGAAACATTCTTTTTCTTGATATTGATATCGGTGGGAACTTACTTTCTAAACAATCTTCGCGCATCTGTTTTGCCAAGTATTGTAGATTCTGCTCGACTTTCTGGTATTAACTCCACGCTGCTTATTGTAGAGAGCATAGCACTTATAGCAGCCCCTGTTATTTCCTCACTCATACTATCATTCAAAAGCCCTGGAGCGGGGTTCATCTCCATTGCTCTACTTTTTTGTGTTTCTAGCCTTTTGTACTTTTTTTCATTACCAAAAATCCCGGCAAATGCAAACAGAAATTCGAGCTCTTTTGTAGAGAATTTTATGATTTTGGTTGGCAATAAACCACTAATGGATCTTGTTTTTGCAGTTATGGGTAATAACGCCTTCACTGGAATATATTCTTTATATATAATGGTATGTGCTCTCGAAACAAAAATGTTTACAGATACTGAAGTTCCATTTATTTTAATTTTTTTCGCGATAGGCGCAATAATTTCGGGCGTGACGGCGACCAAAGCCATAGAGTTTTTAGGTAATCAGGTTTTGGCATTTTCGTGTTGTTTTTTAATGGCCGTGTCTGGTGTTATACCATTTATGATATCATCAAAATTGGCATTTTTTATATCTGCCTTCTTTGTGGGTTTTTTCGAGTCTTACTTGGTTATTGCTGTTTGGACTCTTCGTCAGAAACTTGTGCCTACTGCGATTTTGGGAAAGGTTACCGGAATTACGAGTGCTTTATTTAAGCTTTCCATGGTCATAGCAATACCCGTTGCAGGGCTAATATCTAGCTGGCGAGGAAGCCGTTTTGCTATTATATTTGGTGTTTTTGTCGTTATTTTAGGGGTTGCTCCAATGGTTATACGTTTGATTTTGCGGCGTATCAGGGTTAAGGCATCAACATCTACCTCCACCGGTTAAATATAATTGATCGTGGTGTGTGTCGCTCCTATCAACTACATTCGATGCGCACTTTACGGATAAGATATTTTGCGCTTTATGGAGTGTTCGATATCAGTGTTTTGCGTCCTCACAAATGGACGACCATTTAATACCAGCACATCGCCCATGGTATAGCTGCTTCAGGTTGTAGTTTCTAAAGCTCAGGTGGAGTGATGGGATTCTTTGATTGGATTTTCAACAAGCAGAAAACCGCTCGACCACAAATGATCTCTCCTAGGGCGAAGACGGTTGACGTGGAGGACTTCTTTCTTTCGGTCAGATCAATTGGTTACTACGGACGGCGTTCACTCTCGAAATCAAAAAAGTGGGCAATCTCCTGGAGGGATTCTTCGCCAGGAACTAACGGAGGCGGAGGCGGGGGCGGGGGCGGGAAAGTGGGTTAGGAGAATTCCTCCTGGCAGACCTCGAACGCGACGTGGTCGCCTTTCAAGGACGGACGCCACGGCCGAACAATGGTGCAGTTGCCGACAATGGATCGTTCAGCTTTGAGGACTGGCATTTTGGAAATACGCTGTCCGGTACGTTCAACGTATTCCACGCAGACGGTCGTCCTATCATCACCAAGGAGTTGACGGCCAACATTGTGGAGAGCGGTATCTCCAGGAATGGACGGCTTGCGTTCTGCATCACGGCGAACAGCAGCACCGAAGACGGTCACAAACTCTTCCTGTTCGATCTCAGTATAGGTCTGGAGCTTTTTTCAGTTACGCCGCAGCGTTTTCGCGTTGACGGGTACACCTTTGATGGGAAGAAGATCGAGCTGATTGCAAAAATATCGGGAGGTGGGGAATACCGCTACGGAGCTGCTGGTGAACTCATTGACGCCGGGAAGGCCGACGACGCGTACCTGCACTCCACGAGCTATGACGCCATTATCCTTACAGCTCAGAAGCTGTTTGCCGAACAGGCGTTGTCGCCGGAAAAAGCCCGTGAAGTGTTGGTCGCCGTCATCTGTGCTCGGTCGCTCGGGGCTGACACCAACCCCGCCTGGAAGCCGACTGCGTTGAAGGTACAAGGCTTGGCCCACGAGTTACTGAGCGAATACCGTGAGGCCATCGCCCTGTACGAGGAAGCACTTTCTTTGAACCCAAAAATCGGAGTGAAGCGTAAGCTCGACTCTCTGAGGAAGAGGCTCGATTAGCCCTTTTTTTGACTGGAGGCAAGAAATTTTTGGTGAGTTCTCATTAGCGGGCGTGCTGGAAAGAATGTATGAAAATCAGATCGCTCTGGAAGCGGCGATCATGGAGCTGACTCTGTTGGCAGAGGCGCAGGTGCATCAGGAGGCCGGCGAAAATGTCCGTGGGGCTCTGCAGGTGATTGGGGAAAATGCCGGGTACATCAAGCAGGGTATCGCTCGGGTTAGGGTAGGACTGACTAATTGATTTGGTACTAGTGCCGTTAGAGTTGGCCCAGTGCGGTCGAGGTCGCCGCCGCCTCTCGAAAAGCTCGCTCGCTCATCATCCTCGTTCAGCCTACCCATCCGAGGCCTCTCGCAGTGCACTGTCGAGAGGCTCGTCCGGCCTTGATCAAACGCATGGTAAACGGTGGTCTGCCACCTAGACTGGGGCTTTGAGATATCACCTTGCAACTGATTCGGCCAAGCCCGCAAGTTGCTAATCCTTCACGCAACAGGGTGAGCCGAAGGTACGTCAAAGTCGTGCCCAGTCAGTTCGGAATGAAGCCGGTGGTTCAGCAGCACCTGAATGATCGCGCGCACCGACTCAGCGGATGGGACGATCTTACCGCCGTCGTCGAATACGATGTTCCACTGCCGCTCCTGGTTGACCTGGCGCAGTTTTTCCATGAAGGCCGCGTCATTGTAATACCCGCGCTCCTGAACCACCGCCATCCTGCGCAGATGCATCGTGTTGGTGCCTACGTGGTCGACTAGGACGGCCATGTCTGAGAACACGGCCTGAAAGCCAGCGTCGGCCTGGAGCTCAGTGAACGAGGTAACGTATGTTTGCTTGTACTCCAGAATCGATTCGAAGTTGCCTTTGTTTGTGACCAAGATGTCGGTGTTGAGCACGAAGAAATCAAACCGTTTGGGAATGATGAACGCTTCGTCGCCGGCCAGGTCGAGCTGATTGCGATTGAGCACGAGGTTGAGTACATGCGCGCGCTTTTTCACCTTCCAGTCATTGCCAAGGCGGCATACGCAGTAGAGCGTATCCGCACCTATGGTCAGGAGAACGAGATAGCCCAGGCTTCCCTCCAGATCTGAGATGGCCTCAATGAGGTGCTCCTCCGGTGGCTGGCTAACGAGATCCTGCAACTGAGGGAAAATGGTCTCATCGGATTCAAGGTAGAGGCAGGAGCTCTCGTTGATCGTTGCGATGAGACTGTAATCATCGACCTCAGAGCATCGATCGATCCATTGTCGGGCAATCCGCTTGAGCTCCGTCGCCAGATCGGATGTCGCAACCACCGATAATGCACGGAATTTGGCAGTTTTTCTGGTGCTCTTCTTGAACGCCCAAACGCTCACCGTAGAGTTTTCCAAATCCAGGCCCCGAAGCCTGTTTAATGCTTCAACTGCAGCCATCGCCTACTCCTTTTTTGTAAGAACGTATATTCCGTGGATGACACAGGAACTGAGCTTGTCCCCTGGGTAAACCTTGGACTTGGCCAGCGCGATCACACTGCGCTCCTTCCCGGATGTGATCACCTCTAGCTCATGCAACTGCCAGCCGATAGCCAAGAGCAGCGGATTCATGAGGATCTGTCCTGATCGATAGGTGATGAGGAACATCCAGGCTAGGAACACCAGAAAACCGTAGAACTTGCCGTCGCTGCCCAGATCAAGACCCATGAACGAGACGACGTAAGGAAAAACGTAATTGATGAGATCATTGGGAACCGTCTTCGCTTCCTTGACGGTGAGCTCATGGTCGGCCGGCAAGCTCTTCAGCACCCAGGTGAGGAAGGCGAGACTGATCAAGCAAATGACGAACAGCGGCAGCGAGCGGCCAGCGTTCATCAGGGCGGGTAGGGTGCAGTTGTGAAGCGACCAGCAGATCGATTGCTTCCAGGTAGTATCAGAGACGTCTTGGAGCAGCAAGATCACGCTTAGCGGGAAGTAGGAACCGAGGAACAGGAATATGGCTGGAAGGAGCTTTACCTTCATTTTGTCCGCTCCTTGGCATTCTGTTTGGTGGTGCTCGATTAATTACTATGGCTCTGGGGCGCCGAAAAAGAAAATAAAGAATCACTTGGCATCAGGGAACCGTCCATTTTTGAGCTGGCGTTCCTATGCAACTGCCGCATATGGCGGCAATGTTGCCCTCAAGCAAAAATTTGGGAGTGCGGTGCAAGCGGCGCCGGCTGAAAGCACCAGAGATGCTGGTTGGATTGCGGCGATCACGTAGGCTACATTGCACCGTCCGAGGTCACAGCACCTATCACCCAGTTCCTACAGAAAGGCACTGCACTTGAGCCGGGGCCAGCGGCAGCGTTTTATGTGGCAGTGACACGTGCTCAGTAAAGCGTTCCGATAGTGTTGGACAAGGCGGGCCAGTCTGATAACCCACACTGGACACCGTGACCCGCGGAGGGGGCGTCTTGGAGACTGTCTGCATGGCGTGAAGGAGCATATGAGACGAAGAACGTCAGCTCATCTCGCAGCTAACTAGCTTCCCAACTCGTATTCAGGCGATGCCGAGCAATCGCCCCAGTTGGGCATGTTCCCAGGTGCTCAAGAGCTCCACTGGGTCGGTACCGAAACGCTGGAAGGAATCGAACACGTAGGCGCGGCCATCCGGACAGTAGCAACTGTCGCAATAATCGAGCGTGTCGCAATCGTTGTAAAATGAGATCACCCAACCTTCGACCTCAACGGTCATCAGGCCACAGGGGATCTGCACCCAGCTCTGGTTGCCAAGGCGACGCATGGTGCGGACACCCAGCGCGATGTCGCGAAGCACCTGGTAGGCTTCGCGGGCGGTAATGGCTTTCTGATTCATCGTTTGGCTCCGTGAGCAACACTACTCACCGCTGGGGCCGTTCTGGAGGCCCTTACGGGTGGCTCGCCGATGCGCTTCTCCGTATGCCGGCAAGAACCGGGCTCGTTGCCACGATAATCTGAACAGCCCCAAAACCCCGTTTTGTAGGACATGTCACCACGGCTTTGAGGGCAGACCGGGATCCACCAGTTGCAGGCGTCATTTACGCAAACCTTGAAGCGCCCCGATCGCATCATGGGAGTATCGCATTTGGTGCAGGTCTTTTCTGTGTGAGTGCATCTTGGGAAATTGGAGCAGCCGATGAAGCGACCACTGCTGGTCTTGTTTGTCCGAGTGACCAAGGTGCCGTCCTCACACGTCGGGCATTTTGCTTCTCTGGCCACGCGCTGTTCGCTGCTCATTTGAAACTCATCGAGATCGAGCAGGTAATCGCCTCCTAGCAGTTCCAGAACAAATGGCGAACACGAGCGCATGTCCACGGGCAGATACACGCGATGCTTGGCCCGGGTGATCGCGACGTAAAACAGCCTACGTTCTTCAGCGTGCGGATAGTCCTCGGCCTTTGGCAGCAGCGCGTCGATCAGCGGATGAGTCGTCTTCTCAGAGGGCAAGCCAAACGGCCCTTTCTTCAATCCAAGCAGTACGACATAGTCGGCTTCCTTGCCCTTGGAACGATGGATGGTGTCTTCTTTGAACGTGAGGTTGCCATAGCGCCGGCCCAGCTCCCTGAGCCACTCCTGCCCAGGTAGATCGAAGCCAAACCTGGCTAGGAAATACACTGATGAGCCGACCTCAGCGATGTGGCTGATCCTTTCAACCGCCTGCGCCACTGCATCCTCAGCATTCTTGGACGATCTCAACAGCGAGACCGTGGGCTGCGTGACGATGGCATGAGACTGGATGTGCTTCACCAGTTGTCGGGGATTGCGCATTACGAAACGGCTGGCCACGTCACCGATCTGATTATTGAAACGGTACGTCTTGTCCAGATCATTGATCGCGGTCGCGCCGAATCGCGCTCTGAAATCCGAGGTGAACGTGATGTCGCTACCTGCGAATCGGTAGATCGACTGCCAATCGTCACCGACACAAAATAGCGAGGCATCGACACACTTGAGTCGCAGAGCTTGGACGAGCTGGGCACGTGATTTCGCTATGTCCTGGAATTCATCTACGACGATGTATTTCCATGGAGCTACGAAACCGGGTTCGCCCACGTACGCAATCGCTTTGTTGATCATGTCATCAAAGTCAACTTCACCTCTGCCGTCGTTTGCTGACTTAAGCTGCAGCTCATACGCTTCCAAAAGGGGGGCGAGCAGGAGCAATGCAGCTCTGACCTGACCAGGGTATGCGGACTTTTCCACCAGTCCCAGAAGCTCGGGGCCTGAAAGGTTGGCGGCCTTGAACAAACTCAGCATCTGCGCCAGGGCTTCGGCAAATTTCGAGATCGCCCCGAACTCTCGAAGCGTTTCCAGCACGGCCTCTGGCGGCAAGGGGTTGAGGACAACCCCAGCGTCTAGGAGCCGTTGGTTGAGTAGGTCGAGCAGACGTCCTTCTTGCTTTTCGTAGTGAAAGGTCTCGACGAGCTTCGTGCCCTTAAGCGTGTGAACCGTACGCTTCCACTCCATATCGGCCTGATACTTGGCGCGGTCGATGTAGGGAGCAGTATTGCCGCTGCGATCGGTACCGAAATGCTCGATATAGACCCCGGACTCCGGCAGGAAGAAATCGGGTCGGTAGAGACCTCGGTTGTTCGACTGCTCAGGCGTATCAAAGACTGCCTCGTATTGGTACTCAACGCCATTGGCAAAGAGGAAGTTTGCAATATCACATTCGCCAAAGCCTTTGACCGCCTCGCCCTTGAGCGTACGAACATCGTTATCCTGCAGGAACCGGTAGTAGGCACCCAGGGATTTGAAATCAAACGGATTGCGTACTGGATACAGCCAATGTTTGAAATAGGTGAGCAAGAGCTCGCGGTATTCGGGGTTGTTGTGCTGCAACGACTTGAAGGTGTCATCGACGAATTTTTCCTTCAACGCGCCATCGACGGCCATCGGACTGATAGGCGATTTTTTGCCTTCAAAGGTCTCGACGATACGCCGCCCCAAGGCGTGGAAGGTGTCGGCGGTTACACCCTTCACGCCGAGACGTTTTTCCAGGCGCTCACGCATCTCCGCGGCAGCGGTGCTGCCGTACGCCAGCAGCAGGATTTCCTCGGGTTTGGCCTGGCCACTCCGAATCAGGTAAGCGACCCTCCCGATCACAGTGCTGGTTTTTCCGGTTCCCGCACCAGCGAGGATGAGATTGTTGTCCTCATCGATGACGCAGGCTCTACGCTGCTTTGGGGATAGGGGCTGGCTCTCAACGGTATCGAACAGCCCCTTATGCTTAACCAGTGCATTGTCGATGTAGGCCTCTCGCGCTTGCGCTAGCCGCTTGTCCGAGTTATCGACCAGCTGCCTGGCAGCTGAAAGCTGATTTCGTGCCTGCGGGTTGATGGTTCCATCATCCGGTAGAGGAGGGAGTCCATCCCCCCACATTTTTAGCTCCTGCTCAATTGGTGCCCAATGACTCGACCTGATGTAGCGGGGGTGGGCCAGGAAAGACTCGAATTGCTCCAGTCGATTGCCGATTTGTTTGATCCGAGGGGCATACCACGCCTGAGTTAACTGCTGCCACACGAGATCGCGATGCCGCCGACTGGCAAAGCAGAGACGAGACGTTCCACTTGGTGTACTGAGGCTCACCATGTGCAGGAACCATAGGGGTTCTGCCCGTGGCGGTTCGGTAAGTGCACTCCAGTCGAAATAGTGGCGGCCTGCGCGGCTACCAAACTCAACTCCGTCATCAGTGACTGCGACGGATCGTGTTGCGAATGGCAGCCACCTGGCCCACCACGGAAGAATAAGATTCCTGATCATCGTGCCCGGCCCTGACATCACTGCCAATGGGTCATTCCTTTGCAGAAGTAAATTGGTTGAGCGCACCGCTTAGGTGGAGAGATGAGTGTCGCCTCATCTGCATAAGCCGAAGCATAAATGGCCGAGTTGGGCGTCAGGCTGCATTCGCACTCCCGTCCAACCTGGTTCTAGGCGGCGCTCATTCTTTCGATCCGGCGCCGGTCACAGCGGTTACCAAATGTAACTGATTGTGATCTCCGTGGGGGGATGGCGAGCACTGGCAAAGCTCATTCAGACACTACCAACGGCTGGTATGCCTAGTTGCGTATACACTAAATTGCCTTCCAGGCAGACCGGACAGATGGCTATACGACCAGGTTGGATCAGATGTGGACGGTCAAAGCAACGTAGCGAGCTAACTAGAACAACTGTGTCGTTCCGCAGACGTATCAGTGCCGTTGTTCGCCATGGCTCGACCAGGTCACGCGTCGATCTCCTGCGGCGCATTGATCGTTGCCGACCTATACATAGCCGGATGGGTCTGCTGTGTCAGGTGCACAAGCCGTGCTCTAGTCGCATCAGTAAATCATGGACGTGCGCATAACCCGTTGGCGTTGACAGCAGGCTGCATGGAACTCGATGGCCAAGTCCGAAAACTGGCCTCATCAGCCAGGAGTCTGCGACCTCGGTATTGGCTAGGACTTGCTCAGCAGTTATCAGAATCTGCTTGCGTCTGCTCAACCAGCAACGATGTTCGGTGCTCCAGCATCCCACTGGCGAGCAGAAGCATGGCGCAATGATTTCAAGCTCGTTCATTTTTGCTGGCCTTGGGACTAGTGTTGGTATTTTTCATCACATGACCAGTCTACGCCACACCCAGCGACCTCAGGTGTGGTCGCAGAGGATACGTGGTGCTGGTTGTTCTTTGCCTGGGGCCGGGCTCCCCTGATCCGCAATATTTAACGAAGTTACTCGGAGGCACCGGGGTTGAGCGCTGACGGTGTGTAGGGACGAAAATCTATGCCCAAGACATCCTCAAGCAGGAAAGCCTCTCTGAATTCGATACCGGGGGTGAGGCGAAGGATCTGGTAGATGTCTCGTTTATGAGCGTCAGACATGCGCGCGCCGAAGATAATTGCGGACACAGGCGCTGGAGCTCGATAAAGCTTTCCGCCGACGGGCATGATTGCCCTCCATTCCCTCTCGTAACTCCATTGGCTGGCCTTGGTATACACGCAGACGTCGATAAAATTGTCCTCGGCATCGGCAGGCAGATTTTTCAGGGAAAGCGACGGGTACACGTCCGTGTATCTGACAGGTTGCGCCATGGTTTTCAGTGGGGAGATCTCATCGATCCTGTACTCAATGCAGAATCCCTTATGGTATTCAGCGTAATGAGACCACATGAGAATTTCATTTGGGGTTTCGCTCAGGCATAGCACTCCAATCTTTTGCATATGGACGCGCAACGAGTCGCGAAGCGTCGAATAGGCAGTCTCGTCCTCCGGTCGCAGTGCCTTGAGCGAATCGCCCACCAAAGCACCTTGGGTGACTCGCTCCACCGCATGGGCTACGGACTCTTTCAGTTTCTTGAGATCTAGATTGATGGCGCAATCAAAAGGATCATTGAAAGAGGCCGGGCTGGACATCCAAACGGTTTCGTCGGCCAATGACCGCAGGGAGTACTGCGTTACGCTTTGGTATTTATACAGGTAGGGCGGTGTGCTCATTGAGGTCGTAGTATCCTGGCTTTACCGAGGCGCTGGGCTTGGTGCGATGAACTTCATCGAGGCTCAGTAGTGGATGTGGTGTTGGAATGCTGTACTTCCGAAAAAGGTACGCATGGATGATGTCCGAGCGCTCATCGTTCAAGCTGCTGAACAGTTGAGCGGTTTCCTGGCCAACCGTAAACGCTTCCGGAGCGGAGTGCTCGATCCCTGCGACCGCTTGGTTAAAAGCGGTGTGGAGCTGACCACCCATTTTCGCCTCCAGGTCAGTGCGATTCTGTCGGGGATCCATGTAGCAGATCACCTCGGCCATGAAGCTGCTGACGGAAGCGAAGCCATAGACCGCCCCCAGACGATACAGGTAGGTATGACTGTCAGGCAGTGCGATCCTGGTCAGCCTCCTGATATCAGCTAAATCCTTATCAATACTGTTCATTTGCCTCTCCGACATGACCTCCATGGCACTGGAGGCGAAGAGGACTGTTATCCCGCCATCAGATCTTCCTCCTCGTCGACCAATCCTATCCCCTCATTGCCGAGCACATCTTCGGGCAGATCGAGACCGTGCATGAAGTTACTGACTGTTTGGGCGGACGATGTGATGAGATCGAATGTGCGCCCTTTGTGAAGCATCATGATAATGCGAGCCATGTCGACGTAATATTTGTAGGTGGTCTGGACGTCGTCGTGCCCCATCTGCGCGGCAAGGACTTGCGCAGTGGCAAGATACAAGACCTCCAGCGATTCAGTCAGCAGCCTGTCACCAAACGTTGCAATGATATGTTGCGTAGGCCACCAGTGACGGCTCTGATAAAACGTCAGGTGAGTCCGGAAGTCAGGATGAGTTTTGATGATCTTGTTTTTGGCATAATTCGTACGGGACGCAATCATGTCTTCATCGACGGGCTCTCCCTTTTTGTTTAAGAACAGGATGCCAGGTGGGCAGGCTTGTCCGTAGCGTTCTTTGTATAGTTTTTTTCGCGCAGCGTAATAAGGAGCAATGTAGTTTTCTTCAAGCGCTTTCAGGTCATTCATGTGAATGGTGATGATGCGGTCTTTGTTTCCTTTGCTTTGATACACGGTATAGGATGTTGTTACACGTTTTGTGTCCATTTCTGAATAAGGCAAGATATGCTTGTTGTCTTGATTTCCGATGTAAGGGAACTTGACAAGATCCATGGGGCGCATGGCTGTGCCAAGTGCCAAATTGAACATGGCCGAATAGACAGGGTCAGGGTAGTGTTCAAGTAGTAGTTTTATCTCAGAGTCGGTAATCAGAAAATTGGATTTCCGTTGGCGATTTTTTTTGTCCAGCACGCGAATATTGCTGGCGTCAATTTTGCTTTTAGCCATGAGTTGCACATAGTTAAGCATACGCGTGTTACGAAAATTTGCCCGCCAGTTCTTAAGCGTCACTTGAACATTGGTCAAGTAACCTTGATCGTTGAGCCATTTAAAATAAACCAATAAAACCTTGGCGTCCTCATAAATGGTCTCTGAGGAAGGACGTAGCGACTGCTTTTCAATCCGATCAATCTGGCGTTGGACTTGCCAAAGCATGATGTCCTTGTTGTCAGCCAGCATGTGATACACGCCTAGATCTTTACCTGCCATTTTTTTCTGGGTGGACAGGAAGCGATAAAACATGGAAATGATGCTGGCATAGCGTTTCGAAGTTTTAATCGAGGAGCGTGTCACCTTATATAAAAACAAATTGGGATGGGAAAGCAGAATTTTTTGTTCATTTTGCTCGGCTATGAGTATGCAGTGTGAGACAACCATCGATATCTCATCACTATAGGTGACCTCTTTGGATTTGATAGTCAGCATGTAAAGTCCTATCCAGTGTTCATAGTGCTGTTAGGGGTGGCTGCCAGGCTTGACCTTGAAAAAACTGACTTCGTCGAAGCCCCAAGTGATGCTGGGTTGGTCGGCATTATCCGCTCCTTTGATTTCCTCCGGTGGAAGTGGGAACTGTTTATAAGTACCTAGCCTCTGTAGTTTTTTTTCACTCTCGGAACCTGAGAAGTAAGGAACATGAATACTCGTTTTGCACGATGCTGGAATATGCTTTGCAAATGAGAGGATTTCACTACGGCTAAATAGAGGCAGTCTTATAATCAGGCTTACCTCCTTAGGTTGCGCTACGTACTCATCGGTAAACGTTTTTAACTTTGAAATGTAGCGATCTGCGAAAAGGATCACACGCACATCTAGAGTGCTTGCGTATTTACTTAGCTTGTCGCGAATTTTCCGAAGCTCGATATTTTTTTGATCCTCGAACGCGTCGAAGCTTTTTCCTCGTTGATAGTCGAAGCAAAGCGCCTCGATGTCTAAGTCGAAAACAACCTTATTGTTCTTCGCAGGCTCGGTATCTTTTGCAAGTGACGTGCTAGCGTCCGCCCCCAAGGCTAGCTTGAGCTCCAACCTGTGAATCTGGTTCAGTAGATCGGCGTTGTGAAGCGTCTGTCTCTCAAGCGACACACGTATCTTGTTGCTTTCTAGCAGCACAATGTCGCCTTTCATGAGCGAGGTGATGTGGCTGTCCAAAGCTTTCTTGAGCTCCTTCTCATGTTCGACCTTTAGCCGTTCTATTTGCTCGGTGTACTTGGCTTCCACCTCATTGATGGCTGTCTGAGTCTGAACCTGCGACCTGAGCTCATTGCCGTTGACCAGGTCGGCGACGTCACGCTTACCGGCAATGTAAGGCTTGAGATCACCGTAGTAACGGTCAAGTGCCTGGCGGCTGATGCCAGCTCGATCTGCCACATCCTTGAGCTTAAGCTTGGAACGGTTTCCGGAGAGGTAATGTTCCACAATGATCTCGATCAAGAGTTTGCGGCGCTGAGCGCCGCTGCTTTGTTCAAGTGTGTCCGGTTGTTCGTCAGCGTGTGTGGCCAGCAAGTTAGACATTGCGCACCTCCACCAACTGAGGGCTAGAGTGGCCGGTAGAGTTCAGGTTATCCAAGTGGAATTGAGTCGCCTGAATCCTGCGCTGTAGTTCGTGCTCCGCCGTAGCTCTCAACTTGCCGGGGGCTTTTTCCAGAATAGCTGTATAGAACAAGATGTTGTCGATCAACGCTTGTTTGGCCGAGGCCAAGACGACGATTTTCTTGCATTCAATCTGGCAGTTGGAGGGATCCGGCATGATCAGCTCACCTTCAACGTGCTTGCCGTGCAAACAGGGGGGAAGGTTCTCGCGGGTGAAATGCTCCCCAGTCAAACAATAGGTGCCCACTGCGGTTCGGCGGATGAAAATGGGTTCGCCTGCGGAAAGCAGGTGGCTGATATACGCCATCAGTGACACCTTGAGCTGCTTGCCACTGAACTCATCCGGGCGCTTCAGGATTTGCTGATAGATACGTTTGGCTGCATCACCCGAATAAGCACCAAACCGAATTCCGGCGACGATTTCATGAAATTCCCGGGTGTAATTTTGCTCAATGGCGATTGCAACACTGCGAACCATCAACGGATTTCGCGCGATGTAGCGCATGGTCATCGCGTAGCTCTTATGTCCAAACAGGGCGCGGATGATGTCGATATTCCGTTCATCCCGGTTGATCAGGATCTCAGCAATTGTTCTGCGAAAGCGATGGCAGTGTAACCGGTCAATGGGCAGTTCGTTTTTCAGCTGAATGATGATGTAGTTGATCAGCGCAGGTGTTGCTTTTTTCACCGTTTTGGTGGATTTCTGCGCCTGGAACAAAAAGCCTTGTTTCACAAACGGCTCGATGCTGCGCAAGTCTTGGTATTGCATGACCAAGTCGCCAATAAATTTGGGGATCGGCAGCCTGTCATCTTCACCGTGTGTTGGACTGGCAGCCGTTTTCCAGCGGGTAATTTTGAGCCAGTAATCACCGTTGGCATCAATCTCAAAATCCGCGAAGCCCATCACTGCGAGTTCCGATTTCCTGGCCCCCGTCACCAAGGCGAGCAGAATGAAAATCGCGTTACGAATGCCATCGAGTACGTCGGCGTAACCTTCGATCCAAGTATATGAGTAATAATCCACTCCTTCCTTGGCGAAGTTGCGAATGGCTGGGCGCATCACGGTCTTGTCTTTGACTGTGATGGTCATAAGCTGTTCTAGCTCTTCAAATCGCTCACGACGAGTCACCATCTTGTCAGCCAAGTGAATGAATTTGCTTTCTACCAAGTAGTCCTTGAGCTTCTTGAGTTTTGGCATGACTCCTTCAACCCAAAACATTGAGTAGTTGATCAGAATTTCAAGCTCCTCTTCGGAATAGGAGATCCAGCTATCCAGGGTGCCCTGGAAGCGCGATTTCACAACTTCCTGACGGCGCTCCGGGATGTCGATTTGATCAAGAGCGATGTTTAACCGCAGCTCTTCCGGGATCAGTTGGTGCTCCGAGAGGTTGATCCAGAGCCTGATCAGTTTGAACAGCGCAAAATAATGGTGTTTGGCCTCACTTTCTTTGGCTGTCTCAAACGCCCGGAGGATCAAAGGCACAGAGATCATTTGAATATGCTGAGGCTCGGCAGTCAGTCTGTTGGCCGAAAAAATGTAATCCTCCAAGATCTTGTACTCGTTACCCCATGTCTTGGTCGTCGAGTACGAACGGATGTAGCTGAAGGGCGAAAATTCCGGAATCACGTGATAGATAAGCACGCGCTTGAGCTCATTCGATCCGGGTAACTTGCGATCAAAGTAAACATTGTTCGGAAAGCTATGCTTGCCATGCGGCAAACGCCACTTGGCGTCTAGATAATTCGAGCCCTTGGCGACAGGAAATTTACCGCCTGTGACTACCAATTTGCTTCCCAAGGTCACCGAAGGTGTGGCGATGGAGGATTTGAACTCCTCCTGCAAAGCTTCCAACTCTTCAAGTTCCGACTCTGAATAGTCGGCTTCGATTTCCTGAAGCAGGCGCTCCGCCTCAGACTCACTGTCCTCGGAGTCTTCGCTGTCCTTGTCATCCGCTTTGGCGTTCGCCTTTTGAGCCTCTTCCTGGTTAACCTCACTCTCGACGGTGTCATCAATGTCGTGGTCTAGAGTGGACTCATCTAGCAGGGCGCTACCGGCTTGGTTTTCGGCTGCTTCAATGCGCCCAAAATCAGCCTCGATGTTTTCGACAGCGTCACTGCTCGAAACAGCTTTATTGCTCTGTAATGCGTCAGTGCTCTCGAAAGTGTCACTGCTCTCGAAAGCGGAGGTGTTTTGATGGTTAGACATTGTATTCCTCGCTCTCGAAAATGATTTCCAGGATGCTCAGGTCTCTTGGCAAGAGCGGCGATTCCCGGCGGCGGTAGCGTGCAGCGGACGTGACCTCGTCTTCATCTCCCCACTCATCCAGGATGAACTGCAGAACCTCCAGCTCTTTGCTCAGTCGTGAGCTGAAGCCCGACTCCTCGGCATCGCCCAACAGCTCTTCCAGGTGCGACGCTCGCTCCATCAGGAATGGGAGTGAGTCTTCAAACACACGCAGTTGGCTGCAAAAAATGCATTCTTTGATGGCAAAACATTTACGGCCCGTGCTCGCAATGATTTCCGAGCCCACCCAGTCGGGTTTCATTTGGTTGGCACACCCCCAAAGAGCTCGCGGTTTACCCGGGATGTGAAATATTTTGAGACTCGCTGAAGCCTCTGCCTGAGCCTGTTTGCCCAAGAGTCCCTTAAACTGCCGCGTGCGCAGTAGCTGGACGACCTCTTCCAATTCCGAGCGCAGTCTTCGCAAACGCTCATAGTGAGCGGCACTTGAACTGTCGTAGAAGATGTCGGTGGTCTCTCGGTCTTTGTGCCCCATCGTCATGGAGAGCAGGGCCATCGGATTGTGCTTCTTCTTATAGAGAAGCCAGGTAGGCCTGAAGCGTCGGGTCAATTCAGATGCCGAATTGAGGCGGCTACTGGTATCGATGACCTCGTACTGTTTGAGGAATAGCTGAACACCCACGCGGAAGGCTTTAGGGTGCGCAATTGACGTGTGGCGTCCACCTTTTACCCACTCGCCCCATGGCCGAATGCAAAGAAACATCGGATTCATCTTATCTTCAGGCGCGAGAACAGAAACGACGTCGAACGAATAGTCTGCGAGTGGGCTTGAGAGCTCGATGGCTAGTTGAATGAGGTTATAGAAGCTGAACGGGTCATCACTGCGGGTGGGCATGTTGATCCGCTTGGGGGCATCGAAGGGTTTGCCGGCACCCTGGGAGCGATGCTTTTCCGAGAAGACGACTTTGATCGCTTCCTCGATAGTCCCCGTCAGCAGGTGCTCGAAATTGTCTTGGTCGAGTGCCAAGGCGGTTTCTTTGTTCCAGCCAGACTGGAACATCATGAACATAAGAACTGCTGTCATGTCCGTGACGGTGGGGTAATAAAGCCCTAGCACATCATCGAGCTTTAGGAGCTGCTCTCCCTGAGCGCTTCGGTTTGCCCACGTCAGTCGATGCAACAAAATCGCGATGATGTCGTCGCAATCTTCGGGGACAGTGGTCACTGTGGCCTGGCGATATTTGTTGTACAGCTCGTCTGAGCTGAACTTGAACGGGAAACCATGGATAATGAACGTCTTTACGATCCGGGCGTAATCGACCTTCCAATTAGCAAACCCCTTGCCCTCTACTGGGGCTTCTTCCTGTTCTTCTTGCTCTTGTTGCGCTTCTTGTTCTTCTTTGAGGGCTTCAGCGTTGGGGGTGTTGCGATGGTAGATTTCGATGAATTTGCTGATGCCCATGGGGTCATCAGTCAGCGCATTGATTTCTGGATCAAGGCATTTTCTGAAGCGGCTGTGATAGGTTTCCTTTCTGGCTCTTTTCTTTTTTGTGAATTGATGATTTTGCCATTTGAACAACCATTCCCTGGTCGGCGCTGGACGTACTTCCTCCATGACAGTTGCGGCGTCGTAGGGTTCGGCTTTTTCTACTTCTGCGCGAAACTTAAGTTTTTTTAACACCTCCATAATGTGCGTGGTGATGGCCAGCTCAAAAGATTCAAACCCGTCGGAATTCAATGGCGGTGACCCTTTCCTTCTGTCCATCGCCACGATCGGGAGCGTAATGAGTGGAAGTTTTCCGGTTTCCTTGGGGACTACGGTCATCGCCGTTTTGAGTTTTTCGGCGCAGGCCACTGGGACATTTTTGTTGCGTACATAATTAACAAAGCCAATAAATACTTCCGAGTTGATGTCGGTGTATTTCTTGATGTGCAATGGTTCAGGATTGGCGAAGTTATGTATCGCTATGTAATCAAGAAAATGCTCAATAGCGGATCGGAGCACGTATCCATTCGGATGAGTGCGATGGGGAGCGTAAAGTAGGAACAGCCAATGCAGCGACCTGCACACATTGGACGACGGGCTGTAGTTCGGGCTCGCCAAGTAGCGGCATTCAATGCGCATCCCGGTAATCGTTTCAACTTCGGTAATGCTATGGTCAAAGGCAGTCATTCAAACACCGCCTTTGTCTGCTTTGTGTGCTTCCCAGGCACTTTCTACCAGTGCTCTCAGATCATCCAGGGTGCCGCTGTTCAGCAGCCGAACATCGTCGGTAGCCTGGCCGATACCCAGCTCTGAGGAGTGCGCATTCACCTTCTGAAGATCGGGGCGCGTGATATGCCAGATTGACCCTTGGTGAGCGCGCAGGAACGACGCCTCATTCTCAAAGCGGATGTCTTTGATGATGATCGTTCGAGCGTCCTGCGGAAGTTGGCCCCTGTGCTTGAGTAGCGTCACTGGGCGAGCGGCTCGTCTCTGATCGTAATCAGGGAAGAGGGTATAGGCCTGGTGTTTCAAAAGCTCAATGGCCTCGCTCGGGGCCAGTCCCCAGTATTCATCCTTTATAGCTAAGCTGGTGGGGTTACAGACTTGGTCGTCAGTGAAGTCGAAAAAGGCTTGGGCTGCTAAGGCGAACGGGGCATCCGGGGAAGATAGGTTGGCGGGGAAGGAGGCATCCTTCACCCCCGCCGGTGGGTTGATTTCTCGGTCTGCTCTCATCAGCCAGTGGTCTGGGTTATGATGGCGCATCCATTCAGTTCCAACCGTTTGAAAGAACTCTCTTGGCGAGCGGCTCCATAACTCAATCGCCTTCTCTTTCATGTCGTCTTGCCAGGCCTCCTCATCGGTTAAACCGAAAAGGGCTTGGCAACCGACCTTGAGAGGGTCGGCTAGGGCGAAGGCGGCAACACCTGGGTAAGTCAGAAGCATTGACGCTACAGTGTCTTTTCCTGATCTGGCTAGGGCTGCGAGGCCAATAATTGTTCTCACGGTGGACTCCTGATTTTTTGCTTAAGCCCTCTATCTCGGGGCTTTTAAGCAAGTTTACGTTCTGTAAAAAGGATTGTATCCCTTTGACGTTTACATTCACAGCAAACGGAAAACAAGATGCCACCTATGCCTACCAGGGCGGCGGTCGCGGCCTTTCCCATGAGCGTATCGCCACCCTGGAACATTTTGTCCAGGGCGAACTGCGTCCCGACCTGACCCTGGTCTTCGACCTGCCGGTGGAAGTCGGCCTGGCCCGCGCCAGCGCCCGCGGTCGGCTGGATCGTTTCGAGCAGGAAGGCCGGGTATTTTTCGAAGCCGTGCGCAGTACCT
>Ga0209888_1000073_pt1 | contig 68630 bp, 55 predicted proteins | sample OrgsoiDNA_201059_FD_185807 | JGI IMG/M metagenome (GOLD analysis project Ga0209888, IMG submission 185807) | Permafrost soil microbial communities from the Arctic, to analyse light accelerated degradation of dissolved organic matter (DOM) -... | ecosystem: Environmental > Terrestrial > Soil >...
GCCGTCCGATGCTGCTGGCCAGCGAACTGCTGCAACTGACACCGCCGCTGGAGGGCCTGATCGCCCCCGGGCAAAGTGCCGAGGCCGAAGTCCTCTCTCTCAAGCAAACCGACCAGACCTTCCAGATGCTGCTCAAGGTCACCACCGACAGCGGCCGCCAGACCACCGTGCAGGTCAGCAGCAACCTGCCGCTGCCACAAGGCAGCAGCGTCGCCGTGACCCAACCGACGCCCGGCAACCTGGCGATCACCGTGCAACAGGCCCTGAGCGCCAGCATCGCCGCCCTGACCCGCCTGGATACCACGCAACTGCCGGTCGGCACCTTGCTGCAAGGCAAGGTCATGACCGCCCAGCTACTGCCACAGACACCCGGACAGCCGGCGGTCTATCGCTCGCTGGTGACCCTGCTCAATACGGTCCTGAGCGGCACCACCCTGACCCTCGACAGCCCGCAGCCGCTACGTATCGGCAGCCTGTTGAGCGCCTTGGTGCAGGGTGCGCAGAACCTGAGCCTGGTGCCGTTGGCCGCCCGTCAGGATCAATTGGCGGTGGCCCAGCAGTTGGTCACCCAGCAAGGTCGCCAAGGCTCGCTCGACAGCCTCGTCAGTACCTTGCAGAACCTGTCCCAAAATACCGACCTGCCTGAAGACCTGCGCGCGGCCATCAACACCCTGCTGGCGGACCTGCCCGACGTCAATCAGTTGAGCAACCCCAAAGGGCTCGCCCAGGCCCTGCAAAACAGCGGGCTGTTCCTCGAAGCCAATCTGTTGCAGGGGCAGAACCCGGCGCTGACACCAGACCTCAAGAGCAACCTGCTGCGCCTGATCGCGCAGATCATGCCGCAATTGCCCGGCAACCCGAGCTTCGACCCCGGGGCCGCCGCCGCGCTGCTCGCCCGCACACTGCCGGGCTTTGTCCGCAGCGCCCTGGGCACCCTAGGCCAGGTCGGCGAGCCGACCCAGCCGATCAGCTTTCCACTACCCTCGCGATTGCTGCAAAGCCTCACCGACGATGGCGACCTGGAAGGCCTCCTGCGCCTGGCCGCAGCTGCCGTTTCGCGCCTGCAAAGCCATCAGCTTTCCAGCCTCGAACAGACCGGGCGCACCCCCGAGGGCAACCTGCAGACCACCTGGCAACTGGAAATCCCCATGCGCAACCTGCACGACATCGTGCCCTTGCAGATCAAGATCCAGCATGAGGAAAAGGAGCCGCCACCCGAACAGGAAAAACGCGAAAAGCGCGAGCAGAAGGAACAACTGTGGCGAGTGGAACTGGCCTTCGATCTCGAACCGCTGGGGCCGCTGCAAGTCCAGGCACAGTTGGTGCGTGGCAGCCTGTCCAGCCAGTTATGGGCCGAACGTCCCTACACCGCCAGCCTGATCGCCAGCCAACTGGGCGAGTTACGCGAGCGCCTGCGCGCCTCGGGCCTGAATGTCAGCGACCTCGATTGCCATCAGGGCACGCCGCCCCAAGGCAAGCAAACCCGACTGGACCAACGCTGGGTTGACGAAACCGCATGAAGAATCCCAACACCCCACGCCAGGCCATCGCCCTCAAGTACGACGGCCAGCAAGCCCCGACCCTCACCGCCAAGGGCGACGAGGAGCTGGCCGAAGCCATCCTGAAGCTGGCCCGCGACTATGAAGTGCCGATCTACGAGAATGCCGAGCTGGTGAAACTGCTGGCGCGGATGGAGTTGGGCGACAGTATTCCGGAGGAGCTGTACCGGACCATCGCCGAGATCATCGCCTTTGCCTGGAACCTCAAGGGAAAGTTTCCGGTCGGCCAGGATCCCAATGCACCGCCCGTGGAGAAGGATATTACCGAGCGCGGGGAAGATTATTGATCCGGCGTCCTGCAAGACCGCTTCCATTCCCCCTACGTCGCCCTACAGCCCTCAAATATAGGGCGCCGTAGCCCGATTCTGATTTTGTTTTCCTGCGTTCAACACTACCACCGACGGGTCCACACTTCGTGCTTTCCCCTTGCAGGAGGCACAACGGATGTTCACCTCGGCACCTCGCTTTACCTTCACCCTTTCGGGCCTCGAACAGAGACTGGAAGTCCTGGCGTTCAAGGGCACGGAAGCTATCAGCCAACCCTACCGTTTCGAACTGGAGCTGGTCAGCCGGCAGCCGGACCTCAACCTCGACCAGCTGTTGCATCGACAGGGTTTTCTCGCTTTCAACGGCGACGGCGCGGGCATTCACGGCCAGATCCATGGCATCGGCCAAGGCGATACAGGCCAGAGCTGGACGCACTATCAGCTCACATTGGTGCCGCAACTGGCCTATCTGGACCATCGCCTCAACCAGCGCATCTTCCAGAACCAGACGGTGCCGCAGATCATCGCCCAGGTGCTCAAGGACCACGGCATCCTCGGCAATGCCTTCAGTTTCAACCTCGCCACCCCCTTCCCTGCTCGCGAGTACTGCGTGCAATACAACGAGTCCGACCTGGATTTCATCCAGCGGCTGTGTGAAGAGGATGGCCTGCACTATCACTTCCAGCACAGCGCGCAGGGCCATCACCTGGCCTTTGGCGACGACCAGACCTATTTCCGCCAGTTGCCTGACAGCGTGCCGTATCGACCGGACAGCGGGATGGTCGCGCAACGCCCCTGCATCCAGTCCTTCGACCTGCAGCTGGAAACCCGCAGCACCCGGGCGACCTTGCGCGACTACGACTTCAAACAACCCGGTGCGCGGCTGGAAAACAGCGCCTGCGTACTCCACTCCCTGCCGCAACCGGACCTTGAAGATTACCGTTATCCCGGTCGCTACGACCACGACGAACACGGCCGGCAGCTCAACCGTCGCCAGCTGGAAGGCCATCGAAGCGACAGCCGGCGGGCATCGGGCAAGAGCAATGAACCACAGTTGGTCAGCGGGCACTTCCTGCTCCTGGCTGAACATCCACAGCCGGACTGGAACATGCTCTGGCTGCTGACCCAACTGACCCACGAAGGTAAACAGCCGCAGGTGCTGGAGGAGTCGGCAGCGAATCCGAGCGGTGCCGACAGCGATTTCCGCCAGGGCTACCGCAATACCTTTCTCGCCACTCCCTGGGAGGTGTTCTTCCGCCCGCCGCTGCAAGCGCGCAAATCCCGTCGCCTCAATACCCAGACCGCCATCGTCACCGGCCCGCCCGGCGAAGAAATCCACTGCGATGAATATGGCCGGGTGAAGGTGAAGTTTCACTGGGATCGCTCGGACGAAACCGGCGCCCAAAGCAGTTGCTGGTTACGGGTGGCCTCCAGTTGGGCCGGTCCCGGTCATGGCGCCATGACTTTGCCCCGAGTCGGCATGGAAGTGCTGGTGACCTTTCTCGAAGGCGACCCCGACCAGCCGCTGATCACCGGCTGCCTGCCCAATCAGTGTCATCCGCCGACCTACCCGTTGCCGGCGCACAAGACCCGCAGCGTGTTCAAGAGCCGCAGCAGCCCCGGCGGTGGCGGTAGCAATGAACTGCGTATCGAAGACCGTAAGGGTGAAGAACAGATCTACCTGCATGCCCAACGCGATTGGCAACAGCACATCGGACGTAATCTCTCGGTCACGGTCGGCCATGAACGGCATGAGTGCGTGACGGCCGACAGCTACTGCGAGTTCAAGGCCCAGGAACACCACACCGTTCACCAGGACCGCCGCGTCGAGGTAAAAGGCGATGACAGTCTGCTGGTCGGTGGGAGCCAACAGGTGAAGACCGGACTGGGTTACTTCGTCGAGGCCGGGCAGGAGATCCACCTGCGGGCCGGGGCCAAGGTGGTGATCGACGCGGGAGAGCAACTCACCTTCAAGGTCGGCGCACACTTCATCAAGCTCGACGCCAACGGCATCACCTTGAACGGGCCCGAGGCGAATGAGGAAGCAGGTATCGGCTCGGGGCCGAGGATCAAGGGACCGTTGCTGCCGGGAGCGGTGGAACGAGGGCTGCCGCCATTGCGGCTTGAAACAGCCGTCGTCGATGGGATGCCGGAACAACGCCAGAAAGAACTGGCGCTCGATACAGGTTTCTCCGACTGAGCCCGCCCCCCCTCAACCCAGGCAGGAATTCGCTGACGAGTGTGCTGTGATGACAGAGATATTCAGGACTGAAAACTGGTCATTTCCCTTAAAGAGCGGAAATCAGGGCCCTCACGATCCTAACCATGACTTCAAGGCCTTGGCAAAGGCTGAAGGCGGTTACTACCCATTGGGACGTCGGGGGCTTTGGCACGGTGGCATTCATTTCGATGAAGCCACGGGCCTGATCTCGGATAAACGCGAGATCTCTTGTTTGGCCGATGGCGAGGTGATCGCCTATCGCATTGACGAGCGCTATCCGGCCTCGAGTTTCGAGGGGCGCTCAGCAGTGTTTTCCAGCGGTTTTGTACTGGTCAGACATCGCTTGCAGCCGCCGCCTTTGACAGGCATCTCGTATGCACCTCCCACTCCGACATTGACTGTTTACAGTCTGTACATGCACCTGCTGGATTGGGCAGGTTACCAAGCCAGTCCGGGATTGCAGCGTCCCACTTTCTGGGGCGGTGGTGTTTATCGGATCAAGGACAGTGCGCAGGACAAGACTCTCGGGTTGAGAGTCAGGGCGGCACCGAAAGATCAACCCCATCATGGGATAATCCTTGCGGTCCTCCCACGGGGCACAACCGTCATGACCAAGGCTGCGCCTGCGGCAGACAAATGGTTGGAGATTGTCAGCATCAACCCTGCAATCGAGGGGCTCGCGCCCGCCACTGGCTGGGTGTTCAAGCCAGAAATGACAGAATTGGGAACGGATCGCTACCTGATCGGCAATGCCGCCAAGGATGCACCTGCCGAACAACTGACCGGTTTGAACGTTCGGGCAGCAGCCAATGCCAACTCCAATCCCCTGGGGCTATTGCCGAGGGGCACCTCACTCAAGATTACCAACGTGGGCGCGGTGGGCAAATTCCGTAAGCTGGTGGGGATCGTCAGCGGCGAGTGCGTGCCGCCTCTGGAGGTCGATGAGAACGGCCATCTACCAGGTTTTGTCTGGCTGGATTCACTGGAGGCCAACAGAGAACCCGAGGCGAAGAATCGTGTTGTCGTGCTGGATGAACCGATCAGGATCAAGGCGGGGGAGCTGATCGGCCATGTCGGCAAATATCAGGAACTCAGCGAGGACACCGCCAGGAACTTGCTGCACCTGGAATTTTTCAGCTGCGAGGACGTCCCCGACTTTATCACTCGCAGTCGTGAGTACGCCGCCTGTCTTCCCGCCGACCAGCGCACTTTGTTGAAACTCTACAAAGGCGGCAGCCGGGTAGTGCCCCATCGTGAAGACATCGATACCGATAACCCACCGGGCATTAATGATCCCGGAGCGGTAATCGGAGCACCAATGATCCTGCCGGTCGGGGTGCTGGAGTCTTTGCCGCCCGAGTCGAAATTGAGCATCACCGAAACAGTCCCCGGAACCACCATCACCTACACCCGTCGCTGGTGGCGTCTGGAAGATCAGTTGCCGAACGAGTCCGGCGAGACGGTCAGCGGCTGGGTGCTGGAGCAAGACCTGCTGACAACGCGTCATAGTCCGTGGGAATGGGAGGGATATGAATGCATCAGCGAGACCAGTCGAAATGCCGACAACCTTGCTCATCACCTTTCATCATTGGCAGATCTGACCACTGAGCAGCGTCATCATTACCAGGCGTTGGCTAACACCGCTGGCAAAGGGCCAATCAGATCACGGCTGCACACACTTCTGGATGTCGGTGAAAACGAGCACTTGGGACACAAAGAGATTCGTGCTGCACGAGGTAGGCCTTGGCATGCGCAGGCGATAGGCAGGCTGATTACCCACTATGAAAGCGAGTGGTTCTGGAGCGCGGAGAAATGGGACGAACTGGATGTGCTCTGGGGCCATACGGGTCGCGTCAAGCCTGAACAATGGCAGATTGCAAAAGCACGGATAAAGAAACTGTCGTGGTGGGAGGCGTTGGCCGGGCGGCATGGGATCAGTTTGGAGGGGAAGGCGTGGCACTTTCATATGCTCACGACCATGATGAACTTCCACAACTACAAAATTATCGCCTATCAAAAACCAGGACAAATCACATTCAACGCCGAAGGCAATGACATTCCGGGTTCTCCTCATTACAGCCGCCATATCCATTGGCCCGGAAATGATCTCTCGGGGGTAACAATAGGACGCGGTTACGATATGGGAACAAGAAGCCAATCTGAAATTCATAATCATATGCTTGCGGCAGGCATTCCCCACACCCAAGCCTCCAGGCTCGCCGAAGCAGCTGGTCTAAAGGGCAGCCAGGCAGCCCAATTCGTCAACAACTACCGCACACCTATAGGAGACATCACACATCAACAGGAGCGTGATCTCTTTGACATTATTTATCCGAATTACATCAATAGAGCGATAGCCAACTACAATAAGTGGACAGAAAACCTGGCTGAACGCCAGCCGTGGGAATCGCTTCACCCCATCATCCGGGATATTCTTGTCGATTTCGTTTATCAAGGCTTTACCGCCGGCCCAAACCCGATGAAAGCCGGAATGAAAAACAACTTTTCCGAGCTGATAAACTATATAGAAAACACACCAACAATCAGCCAATATGAACCGGGGCGACAGCGAGCGAGCTACTTGAGAAAATACCAATAATGAAAACCACTAAAAAAAACCTGTTTCTTTTACTCCCAATTACTTTGTGGTCGATCGCAGGTAGTGCCTACGCACTTGACTGCGAAAACATCACAGCCAGTGCACAAATTGATGTTTGTGCAAAAGCCGAGAAAGAAAGCGCAGACAAAAAAATTAACGAAAGCTACAAAAAGCTAATCACTCGAATCAAAGAACAATACGCCCCCGATCCTGAAATGGCGGAGCGCTACCTTTCAAAACTCAAAAGCTCCCAACGCGCCTGGATAGCATTGCGTGATACGAACTGTGAGTTTGAATCCTTTTTAGCGGACCCGTCTTACCCAGCACATGAAACTCTCACCAACAACTGCATCACAAAAATGAGTCAGGAGCGATCAGCCTATCTGGACAGAACACAACCCTAACCCCGGCGGAACCTGGCAAGAAGAAGTTTCTGCCATCACCGATTGTGGCAATGCGCGGCCAACGCAAGCTCGCTCGCGATCCGCGCACCCGCCCTTCACTCAGGTCGCCGGCCGAATCTCGCCGATCAAGGTCTGCAACGAATACCCCAGACGCGGCGCCAGTTCATCGGCCCGCCCCTGCAACCCGCGCAGATCCAGTTCCTGGTCAAGGTCCGCCGGCACGATCAGGATGACATTGCCCTCCTTCACCGGCAGCTCCCAGTAGTGCCGGTGATACAGCCCGCGCAACAACGCAGCACCCAGCGGTTTACCGTCATCGGTGGCCCATTGGTTGATCACCAGCCAGCCGCCAGGATTGAGTTTCTTCTGGCAGTTCTCCAGAAAGCTCCAGGCCAGATGACCGACACCGGGGCCAACATCGGTATACAGGTCGACGAAGATCAGGTCCGCCGACTCCGCGCTCTCCAGCAGTTCCAGCGCATCGCCGACGCGGATATACAGGCGCGGATCGTCATCCAGCCCCAGGTACTCGATGGCCAGGCGCGGCACGTCCGGGCGCAACTCGATGGCCTCGACGTCCTCCAGCGGCAGGAACCGCAGGCACGCCTGGGTCAAGGTCCCGGCCCCCAGCCCCAGAAACAGAGCGCTCTCCGGCTCTTCGTGGCACAAGGCACCGATCAGCATGGCCCGGGTGTAGTCGTACTCCAGCCAACTGGGATCGGCGGTGAACACGCAGCTCTGCTCAATGGCATCGCCAAATTCGAGAAAGCGGTAATCGTCCACTTCAAGGACTCGAATCATGCCGAAGGCATCGTGCACTTCGGCGAGCAGACGCTCCACGCGCTCCTCAGCCATTTCATATCCTTGCAAGCGGGAAAAGCGCAATTGTCAGCCAAGCCGACAGAGCAGGTCACGCACTAATTGCTGCTAACATGGGCCTCCCACCGTCAATCCTCGAGTTCATGATGAGCCAACCCTGGAGCCCCGACAGCTGGCGCGCCCTGCCGATCCAGCAACAACCCCAGTACCCGGACGCCGCGCACCTGCTGCGAGTCGAGCAAAGCCTGGCCAGTTATCCGCCGCTGGTGTTCGCCGGGGAAGCCCGTGAACTGCGTCGTCAGTTCGCCGAAGTTACCCAGGGCCGCGCCTTCCTGCTCCAGGGCGGCGATTGCGCCGAGAGCTTCGCCGAGTTCTCGGCAGCGAAGATTCGCGACACCTTCAAGGTGCTGCTGCAAATGGCCATTGTCATGACCTTTGCCGCCGGCTGCCCGGTGGTCAAGGTCGGGCGCATGGCCGGGCAGTTCGCCAAACCACGTTCGGCCAACGACGAAACCATCAACGGCGTGACCCTGCCGGCCTACCGTGGCGATATCGTCAATGGCATCGGCTTCGATGAAAAGAGCCGCGTACCGGACCCGGACCGCCTGTTGCAGTCCTACCATCAGGCCACCGCGACCCTGAACCTGCTGCGCGCCTTCGCCCAGGGCGGCTTTGCCGACCTGCACCAGGTGCACAAGTGGAACCTGGACTTCATCGCCAACTCGGCCCTGGCCGAGAAATACAGCCAACTGGCCGACCGTATCGATGAAACCCTGGCCTTTATGCGTGCCTGCGGCATGGACAGTTCGCCACAATTGCGCGAAACCAGCTTTTTCACCGCCCACGAGGCACTGCTGCTGAATTACGAAGAAGCCTTCGTGCGTCGCGACAGCCTGACCAACGACTATTACGATTGCTCGGCCCATATGCTCTGGATCGGCGACCGCACCCGCCAGCTCGATGGCGCCCATGTCGAGTTCCTGCGCGGGGTGAACAACCCGATCGGGGTCAAGGTCGGCCCGAGCATGAACACCGACGACCTGATCCGCCTGATCGATATCCTCAACCCGGACAATGATCCCGGTCGCCTGAACCTGATCGTGCGCATGGGGGCGAACAAGGTCGGCGATCACCTGCCGCAACTGATCCGCGCCGTGGAAAGCGAAGGCAAGAAGGTGCTCTGGAGCTCCGACCCGATGCACGGCAACACCATCAAGGCCAGCAGCGGCTACAAGACCCGGGATTTCGCGCAGATCCTCAGCGAGGTGAAGCAGTTCTTCCAGGTGCACCAGGCTGAAGGCAGCTACGCCGGCGGGATTCATATCGAGATGACCGGGCAGAATGTCACCGAGTGCATCGGTGGCGCGCGGCCGATTACCGAGGATGGGTTGTCGGATCGTTATCACACCCATTGCGATCCGCGGATGAACGCCGATCAGTCGCTGGAACTGGCGTTTTTGATTGCCGAGACGTTGAAGCAAGTTCGGCGGTGAATCAGTAGTTTTTTTTGTTGTCTGGAAGGGCCTCTTCGCGGCGGTGCGGCGTCCCGACAAGCCCTGCTCCTACAGTCCAGTGCCGAATACAAGTTTTGCGTACAACACCGGACTGTAGGAGCAGGACTTGCCCGCGAAAGCGGCCTTACAGGCACCGCCCTATCCCGCATACTAGAGCAACCCACGCAACCGCTGCGCACTGACCCGCTGACAATTGAGCTGAATATCCGCCAACCCCAGCCAATCGGCCAACTGCCGCAAATTGACGGCCAACGCCGCCATCCCCGCCTCATCCAGTCCCTGCTCTTCCTCATGCACCGCATGCACGGCCAACCGCCCAAGGGCCCGCTCCGCACGCAAATCAACCCGCGCGGCAATCCGTTCGTTGTGCAAAAACGGCAACACGTAATAGCCATACACCCGCTTGTGCTGCGGCGTGTAGATCTCCAACCGATAACGGAAATCGAATAACCGCTCGGTGCGACTGCGCTCCCAGATCAACGAATCGAACGGCGACAACAACGCACTGGCCTCGACCCGACGCGGCACCTTGGCCTCGGGCAGGCAATACACCGGCTGGCGCCAGCCCTGCACTTCGCCCACCTGCAACTCACCCGCCTCGACCAACTCCGCCAGGCGCGCACGGCTGTCGCCCGGGTCCAGGCGAAAGTAGTCACGCAGGTCTTTTTCCGTCGCCACCCCGAGAGCCGCCGCGGCCTGGCGCAACAAACCGCGCTGGGCCTCGGCCTCGTCGAGAAGCGGCTGCCCAAGCACCGCCGAGGGAATCACCCGCTCCGGCAGATCATAGAGCCGTTCGAAGCCCCGGCGTCCGGCCACGGTCACTTCCCCGGCGGCGAACAACCATTCCAGCGCATGCTTTTCAGCACTCCAATCCCACCAGGGCCCGGCTTTTTCCTCACGGCTCGACAAACTGCCCGCACCCAACGCACCGCGCTCCTCGACCAGCGCCAGCACCCGGCGAATGGTCGCCTGTTGCTCACGACCGAAACGCGCCATCTGCTGATAGATCCCCTCGCCACGGGACGCCCGCTGCATGCGCCAGCGCATCAGCGGATACAGCGACATCGGCAGCAGCGATGCTTCATGCCCCCAGTATTCGAACAAGGTGCGCCGCCGCCCCTGGCTCCAGGCGGCCTGGTCGAGCAAATCGGAGGAATAGTTGCCCAATCGCGAGAACAACGGCAGATAGTGCGAACGCACCAAGGCGTTGACCGAGTCGATCTGCACAACGCCCAAGCGCTCGATCAGCCGGTTGACCTGCACCGGCTTGATCGACGCCGAGGCTCTACGCCCCTGGAACCCCTGGGCCGAGAGCGCCAGGCGGCGGGCTTGTTTCAATGAAAACGACAGGTCTGCGGGCATGCACGCCTCCTTGTGAACCCGCAAACTACCGCAGTCGCCCCCCACTTGTGTAGCGCCATCAACGGCCCTTGCCCAGCGGATCGTTCCAGAAGTGCCGATGGGTTTCCTGCTCGACATCGGCACGACTGAGGCCCATGTCCTTGAGCGCGTCGTCATTCAACGCCGCCAGCACATGACGCTCGCGTGACACCTCGTGCCAACGGACAACCCGCTGCCACAAGGCCCGCAGCGACAGCACCGAGCGCGAGTCACCCTCGATCAACAGATAACCTTTTTGACCTTTCATCATCCTGCCCTCCAGTTGGGGATGACTAAAGTCTGTGCCTGGCGCTAAGATCAATCCAACGAATGTTTCTTATGCAATACATCTCGGAGATTGATGAATTGTCCAACTACCCGAGCATCGACACCGACGTTCTGCGCACCTTTGTCGCGATTGCCGATCAAGGCGGCTTTACCAAGGCCGGCGAGTTGGTCAACCGCACGCAATCAGCCGTCAGCATGCAGATGAAACGCCTGGAAGAGGACGTGCTCAAGCGCCAGTTGTTCGAACGCGACGGACGCCAGGTGCGGCTGACCGCCGAAGGCCAGGTGCTGCTCGGGTATGCCCGGCGCATCCTGAAACTGCACAGCGAAGTGTTCAACACCCTGCGTGAGCCGCATATGGTCGGCATGGTGCGGATCGGCGTGCCGGACGACTACGTGATGCGTTTCCTGCCGGGCATCCTCTCGCACTTTGCGCAGTTCTATCCGCTGGTCAAGATCGAAGTGAACTGCGAATCCTCCACGCAGTTGCTGCAACGCCAGGACCTGGACCTGACCATCGTCACCCGCAAACCAGGCAATGAACTCGGCCAGTTGCTGCGCCAGGAACGGCTGGTCTGGGCCGAAGCCCAATGTTCCGCCAATCACGAACAAACGCCCTTGCCACTGGCATTGGACGGTATCGATTGCTTCTGTACCCAATGGGCCTGCAATGCACTGGACGCCCGTGGCCGGGAGTATCGCCTGGCCTACAACTGCCCGAGCCTGTCGACGATCATGGCGGTGGTCAACGCGGGATTGGCGATGACCGCCCAATTGGAAAGCCTGATTCCCCAGGACTGGCGGATTCTGGGCGAAGCCGAAGACTTGCCCCAATTGCCCCTGCTCAACATCATGCTGGTGCGCAACCTGAACAAGCCGTCGCCGATCACCGAATGCCTGGCCGAGCACATCGTCGAAGGTTTCAAACTTTAAAACTGAGCAGCAGCGCGCCGAGCACCAGGTAAGCGCAAAACAGGCCGCGCAGTACTTTCTCGGGCAAGGCGTAGGCCACTTTCACCCCCCAACTGATACTCATCAGGCCGCCGATGGCCATGGGGACGCCCATGCGCCAGTCCACCTCGTTATGCACCGCGTAAGTCACCAGCGTGACGCTGGTGCTGGGCAATGCCAAGGCCAGCGACAAGCCCTGGGCCACCACCTGCGAAGTACCGAAGACGCTGGTCAGAACCGGCGTGGCCACCACCGCCCCGCCAACCCCGAACAACCCGCCCATGGTGCCGGACGCCGCACCCAACACGCCGAGCCATGGCCAGGGGTGACGCATCTGCGCCGACACCGGGGACTGCGCCATGAACAGGCGCACCAGGTAGAACAGCGCCAGCGCCAGCAGAAAAACGATAAACCCCAGGCGCATGCTGCGCGGATCCAGGCCCACTGCCCACAGGGCGCCGAACCAGGCAAAACAGAAACTCATCAGCACCAGCGGCAGCGCGTGGCGCAGTTGGATGCGATTGCGCTGGTTATAACGATGCAAGGCCAGCACCACGTTGGGCACCACCATCACCAATGCCGTGCCCTGGGCCAGCTGCTGGTCGAGGCCGAACAGGATGCCCAACACCGGAATCGCGATCATCCCGCCGCCAATGCCGAATATCCCACCCACCCCGCCCATCACCACGCCCAGCACCAGGTACTCAATCAATTCGATCACAGCCGTCTCCCCACTCAATGGCCCTCATGCTACGCAGTCCGCTCTAGCGTGGAAACGCACAGCAACGCACAATGGCTATGCCAATCTCGCACAAGCAAATCACCATGAATCCGACGACCCTGACCGATCAACTCGGCCTGTTTCTCGATGTACTGGAAACCGGCAGTTTTTCCGCCGCCTCCCGCCTTTATCCGCTGACCCCGTCCGCCGTCGCCCGGCGGATCGACAGCCTGGAAAGTTCGGTCGGCAGCCGCCTGTTCATCCGCAGTACCCATGCGGTCCGGGCCACGCCCGCCGGCCTGGCGTTTGCCGAGCGGGCCCGGCGGATCGTCGCCGAACTGCGCCTGGCCCGGGCCGAGGCCGTGTCCCTGAGCAACGCCCCCGAGGGGCTGATCCGGGTCGACGCGCCGGCGGCGTTCGGTCGCCGCCACCTGGCACCGGCCATCGCCGACTTCCTCACCGGTTACCCGGGCCTGGATGTGCAACTGCACCTGATCGACAGTTTCGTCGACATGCAAGGCTCCAACCTGGGTAAGGTCGACCTGGTGCTGCGCGCCGGGCAAATGGCCGATACCCGGCTGGTGGCCACACCCTTGGCGAGCATCGTGCGGATCGCCTGCGCCAGCCCCGCCTACCTGAAAAATCGCGGCACGCCGACTCATCCCAGCGAGTTGAGCGAACATGACGGTCTGGACTGGGATGCCCTGGCCCCGTTCATGGCCTGGCGCTTCGTACAGGACGGGCAGATGCAACTGCACCGCCCGGCACGCGTGCGCATGACCTCGAACAACGCCGAGGCGCTGCTGTCCGGGGCCCTGGCCGGCCTGGGCATCGCCCATTTACCGACCTGGCTGGTCAGCGAATACCTGCTGCGTGGTGAGCTACTGCCGCTGTTTTGCGAAAACGGCCTGCCGGCGCCAGAAAGCTCCGGGGTCTATGCCCTGCGCCTGGAACAGCCGGCCAACTCCCGCAGCCGCTTGCTGCTGGAATTCCTCAAGGGGCGTTTCAGCCCCGTACCGCCTTGGGACCTGGCCCTGCAAAGCGGCCTGGGACGACACTAGGCTCGGAAAATTCTCTGGCGCATTAAAGATTCGACCGCTAGATTCATCGAACGTAACGCACAAGGCTTTAGTGATGACCAGCAACCGCGACAACTGTGACGACCTGCTCCTCGACAATCAGGTGTGCTTTGCCCTGCACTCCACCTCGCTGTTGATGACCAAGGTCTACAAACCCCTGCTCCAGGCCCTCAACCTCACCTACCCGCAATACCTGGCGATGATGGTGCTCTGGGAAAAGGACGGCCTGACCGTGGGCGAGATCAGCACACGCCTGCTGACCGATCCGGGCTCCCTGACCCCCCTGCTCAAGCGCCTCGAAAGCGAGGGGCTGCTGAGCCGGACCCGGAGCAAGGAGGACGAGCGCGTGGTCATCGTCGAGTTGACTGAACAAGGCCGGGCCTTGCGCGAGCAGGCGCGGGGGATCCCGCAATGCATTCTCGCCGCCAGCGGCGATTCCCTGGAACGCCTGCGCGCCCTTCAGGCCGAGTTGGTGGCCTTGCGCGGACACCTGCAAGACAGCCTCTGACCCTTCCCCTTTTTCAGCGCTTCGCGCTGATCGCCAGCCAGACGGCTCCTACAGAAAAGCCCGATCGCTCCTAGCCGCAGGGGCGATCCGGCGCGCGGCAAGGCCCTCGCGCCTACCGTTAATCTTCCTCCCCGACCCACCCCGAAAAATCAAAGCCAGTCTTTTTTGAAAATTTATCTTGCGCGCAAAATATTTGCGAGATACATTTATCTCGCACTTAGTTAACGCGCAAACAATTAACGCACAATACACAACCCTGAAACGACGAGGCTCATCATGCAAACTCTCTATACCGCAATCGCAACCTCCACCGGTGGCCGTGACGGCCGTGCTGTTTCCAGCGACCAGATCCTCGACGTCAAGCTCGCCACCCCGAAAGAACTCGGCGGTGCCGGCGGCGCGGCGACCAACCCGGAACAACTGTTCGCCGCCGGTTACTCGGCCTGCTTCATCGGCGCCCTGAAATTCGTCGCCAGCCAGAGCAAGCGCCAGATCCCGGCCGACGCCGCGATCACCGCCCATGTCGGCATCGGCCAGATCCCCGGTGGTTTCGGCCTGGATATCGACCTGCACATCAGCCTGCCGGGCCTGGAACAAGCCGAAGCACAGAGCCTGGTCGACGCTGCCCACCAGGTCTGCCCGTACTCCAACGCCACCCGTGGCAACGTCGACGTCCGCCTGCACGTCACCGTCTAACCGCTGCGCCACATAAGGATCCGCACATGAACACTTTCAGCAAAGTCCTGACCGGTACGCTGCTCGCGCTGTCCGTCCAGGGCGCCTTCGCCGGTGATGTCGAACACAACACCCAGGCGTTTCTCGATGCCTTGAACGGCGGCGGCGGCAAGCCGATGGAACAGATGACGCCGACGCAAGCGCGTGCGGTGCTGTCCGGAGCGCAGTCGGGGGTCAAGTTGAACCTGCCTCGCGCCGACGTCAGCCAGAAGACCATCCAGGTCGACGGCAAGCCGCTGGAACTGACCATCGTCCGTCCGGCCGGGGTCAAGGGTACGCTGCCGGTGTTCATGTTCTTCCACGGTGGCGGCTGGGTCCTGGGGGATTTCCCGACCCACGAGCGACTGGTTCGTGACCTTGTGGTCGGGTCGGGTGCGGCGGCGGTGTTCGTCAACTACACACCGTCCCCGGAAGCCCACTACCCGGTGGCGATCAACCAGGCCTACGGCGCGACGAAATGGGTGGCGGAACACGGCAAGGAGATCAATGTCGACGGCAAGCGCCTGGCGGTGGCCGGCAACAGCGTCGGCGGCAACATGGCCGCGGTGGTCAGCCTGATGGCCAAGGACAAGGGCACGCCGGCGATCAAGTTCCAACTGCTGCTGTGGCCGGTGACCGATGCCAATTTCGAGACCGCGTCCTACAACCAGTACGCCGAGGGGCACTTCCTTAGCAAGAACATGATGAAATGGTTCTGGGACAACTACACCACCGATGCCAAGCAACGTGGTGAGATCTATGCCTCGCCGCTACGCGCTACCACGGATCAGCTCAAGGGCCTGCCGCCCGCGCTGATCCAGACCGCCGGCGCCGATGTGCTGCGGGACGAGGGCGAGGCCTACGGGCGCAAGCTGGATGAAGCCGGCGTACCGGTGACCAGCGTGCGCTACAACGGCATGATCCACGACTTCGGCTTGCTCAATGTGGTCAGCCAGGTGCCGGAAGTGCGTTCGGCCATGCTGCAGGCGTCGCAAGAGCTGAAGGAACACTTGAAATAAGCTCCACCCCAGAAACAAGCAGACACAAAAAAGCCCGGCGCATGTCCGGGCTTTTTTGTTCGTGCGGCGAAAAGCAGTGCTTATTTAGCACGGCCTTTGTAGGAACCGCCTTCACGGGTATCGATCTCGATCATGTCGCCGATTTCGATGAAGTCAGCCACCGACAGTTCGGTACCGTTCTTCAGTTTGGCAGGCTTCATCACCTTGCCGGAAGTGTCACCGCGAGCGGAACCTTCGGTGTAGTCAATCTGACGCACGATGGTGGTCGGCAGCTCTACGGAAACCAGGCGGTCTTCGAAGAACACGGCTTCGCAGACGTCGGTCATGCCTTCTTCCACGAATGGCAGAACAGCCTCGATGTCTTCGGCGTTCAGCTCGTACATGGTGTAGTCGGAGGTGTCCATGAACGTGTAGGAGTCGCCGCTGATGAAGGACAGGGTCGCTTCTTTGCGGTCGAGGATCACGTCGTCCAGTTTGTCATCGGCGCTGTAGACGATCTCGGTCTTGTAACCGGTCAGCAGGTTCTTCAGCTTGGTCTTCATTATTGCGCTGTTACGACCGGATTTGGTGAATTCAGCTTTCTGAACCAGCCAAGGATCGTTTTCGAGACGGATCACGGTCCCGGGTTTCAGTTCTTTACCAGTTTTCATTGCGAATATCCGAATTTGGATGGGATGTACATAAATCTAGGCCGCGTATCATATCCAATTTAGGTAAAGCTTCACCAGCGCCGTGGCAAGATCGGGCCGCGAAGCCTGTTCCAGACACCAGCGCTCGGCGTGTTCGGCCAGTTCCTGCTCGTTTTCCAGCAGCGTTTTCCAGGCCAACGCCATATCCCCCGCCGTATTCCAGGCCCGCCACCAGCCCTCGAACGCCGCTTTGGCCTGTGCTGACAAGCCCTGGGTGTACAACCCGAGAAAGGCCTCCAGCTTGTCCAGGTGAACGTCATCTTCCTGGCGATAGATGTGCCAGAGCAACGGCCGCCCCGCCCATTGCGCCCGCACGAACGAGTCTTCGCCGCGCACTGCGTTGAAATCGCAGCTCCACAGCAGGCGGTCGTAGTCCTCCTGGGGGACGAACGGCAACACCTGCACCGTCAACTGGCCACGGACTTCCCGGGCGCCCACCGTCAGGACATCGCCCCCCAGCCAACGCTGGACATCAGCCAGGATACGCCCCACCGGCACCAACAATTGCGTCGGCCGGACATCCGCCGCCAGAGCATCGAGCCAACCGGCCAGCCCCTCGTTTTCATAGGCGAACAGCGAGATAAGCCGGGCACCGTCTGTCGGTTCGACGCCGAGTCCTTGCAGGAAATCGCCACGCGCCCGCGGGTCCTGGACAAAAGCCCGACGCTGCTCCAGCAGCCCGGCCTCACGTAGCAGGCCACCCGTGCCGACCTGGAAGCCCGGGAAAAAGAAGAATTTCTGCACCTGCTTGAACTTGACCGACGGCAACCCGTGGCAGCCGACGATCCAGTCCTCGGCGCTCAGGTAGTCAAGATTGAGCCATAACGGCGCCTTGTCCCGTGCCGCCATGGCTTCCATGTACTCATGGGGCAATGAACAGGCAAAGGCACCGATCACCACATCGGCCGCCTGCACGGGCGACCAGGGTGTCGACCAATGGCAAACCTCGACCCCACGCTGCGACTGCCGCTCGAGCCCGACATCGATCGCCGGGCACAGATGCTCGAAGGCCCGCAGATCATCGACCCACAGCCGCACGGCACAGTCGTGTTCGGCAGCCAACTGCCGGGCCAGACGCCAGGTCACCCCGATATCCCCGAAGTTATCCACAACCGTGCAGAAAATATCCCAGGTGGCCTTCATTCCGGGCTCCGTTTGGCAAAAGCGCCGATTGTCCGCATAAATCTGTGCGCGCAGAAGAGCCGATGTCGATTAATCTTCATATGCGACAATGATCCTTTGCTCCGAATCGCCCTGCCAGGAGGTCACCATGCCTTACCGCCGACAAGCGCGCCGCCCCATTTATGTCACCCTCAATCCACTGCAATTGACCGCCAGTATCGCCCTGGGCATCTGGCTGGGGGTCATGGCCCTGGCCCTGACGGCCTGGGTGGTGGCGCGGATCTTTGTCCCGCAGCCCCTGGCACCGCTGGCCGAGGCCGCCCGCCAACTGAGCAACCCGGCTCCCGCCGTCAGCACCACCCCGGCGCCACAAGGCGGCGGCGATTCGACGCAGATGTTCGAGCAGTACAAACAAAATCTCTCCAGGAACGAAGAACAGCAGCGCCTGGAACAGGCCCGCAGCAGCTACCGCAACCTGTCCAACCCCAAGTGCCAGTTCTGGCTGCAACAGGACCAGACCGCGCCCACTGACAAGAGCCGCGCCAACGTGCTGCAGTTCTGCAATTGAGCGACATCACCGTGATGGACAAGTACGCCGTGCATCAGCGGCTCCTCGAACTGCTGGACATCGACCTCGACGTCTTGCAGCGCGCGGCACAGACCGCCTACGAAACCGCGACCCACGAAGAAAACGTCGCCGAGAACAAGTACGACACCCTGGGCCTGGAAGCCTCGTACCTGGCCACCGGACAAGCCCGGCGCATGGAGGAAATCCGCCAGGCCCTCAAGCGCTGCCGGGAGCTGATCCTGCGCCCGTATGACCAGCAGACCGGTATCCAGCTCGGCGCCCTGCTGGCACTCGAGGCTGAGAACGGCAGCGAACAATGGCTGTTCCTGGCACCCGATGCCGCCGGGCTCAAGGTCGAGGAAGCCGGCCAGTTGATCACCGTGATCAGCCCGCGCTCACCCTTGGGCAGCGCCCTGCTGGGCAAGCAGGACGGCGACGAGGTGACGATCAAGGTCGGCGGCGTGGCCCAGAGCTACAGCATCATCCGCGTGGAGTGAGGCCTGCGCTTACTTGGTCGCCGCCATCAGGCGATTGACTTCACTGCGGACCATGCTGGTGTATTCCGGCGGCGACAGGGTGTCGAGTTCCGAACGCACCCACTCCGCCCACTTGCCCTTGCGCTTGGCCCGCTCGCCGAACAGGCGCGCGGCCTCGCCCTTGGCCTTGCCCAGGTTGCTCTGCCAGAGATCGAACAGCCGGGATTTTTCGTCCTCGAGAGCGGCACGCTCAGCCAGGGACTTGTTAGCCAGATTGAAGCTCATTGGAAAATCCTGCGGTGTAAATTGAGGCATATCTTACACCGTCAATGGAAATATCCTGCCGTGGATTTTGGCTCGCGCCAGGGCCATCGCTGAAAATTTGCAACTTTCAGCGGCACAATCGACTCACAGGATGAGTCCCATCATTCTCTTGAAAGGAAGATCATCATGGCCCGTAAATCCGCCGTACAAGCCGCCGAAGACCAGATCAAGGACCAGGCCTTCAGCGAGCTGCAAGCGCTGATCCAGGACTCGGAAAAACTGCTGAAGGAAAGCGCCTCGCTGGTGGGCGAGGATGGCGAGAACCTGCGCACCCAGATCAGCCAAAAGCTCAAGCAGGCGCTGGACTCCGTGACCCATGTGCGTGACAGCACCAAGCCGGTGGTCGAGGCGACCGAAACCTACATCGGCGGGCACCCATGGCAGACCGTGGCGATTTCCGCCGGCTTCGGCCTGGTGGTCGGCCTGCTGCTGGGCCGTCGTAACTGATCGACCCCGACTTGAACGGTCCCTTGTCGCCTCGACAAGGGACACCTCCTCCGAAGCACTATCTACCACCCCAGTTCCCCGCCACTCGATAGCGTTTTTGCCATTCTCCGCAAAGCCTGGCCTGCCAGTGCCCCGCGGTTCGTCAGTACGAACGAAGGCAAAAACCATGACCCTCGATTCATATCCCTACGAGTTCTCCGAAGCCCTGGAAGCGCGCGACGCACCCAACGACCGGGAAATAGCGCGCAACATCACCCAGGCTGACCGAACCTGGTTGAGGAACGTCCTGCTTCCCAACCAGAACGCCCGCCAGGCGTTCAAAGATCCAATGACAGTCGAAAAAATCCTGCTCAGCGCCTACGGGGTGACGCTCGTGGATCTGGTGGGGGCCTTCCTGATGAGGCCCAGCACCCAGGACTGCTCGTATCTGTACACGCCGAGTTTCGGCCTGGAACATTTCGACACACAAAGCGCCGCCATCGATAGCCTGTTCGAGCGCCTGACCATCGAGACCCAACGCGATGAACTGCTGCGCTTCGTCGCCCTCGATATCAAGAGCCAGATCCAGTTCGACAGTTACCTGCAGCTCAAGACAGAACCCATCGAGGGCGCGGTATTCCTCGACCGACGTCGCTCAATCGATCTGCATGAGAAACATAACCTGCAGGCCTTGGGTGAGGAGTTGCTCAAGCTGCCGACCCTCGCCCCGCTGCTCGACAAAATGCTCGACGATGAACTGGGTCGACGCTTTGCCAACGTCAACCTGGCAGCCGTCAGGATGATCAGCTACGCGAGCGGCAGCCGAAACGACCAGGACGACGACAACGACCCGAAACACCAGCCCGCCGGGACTCACTCGTTGAGCGACGCGTTGCTGGCGCACTATCACGCCGGGGCCTGGCCCGCCGCCCAGAGCCGCGCCTTCGTTGCCCCCGGCTATAACGCGGTGCCGGCGGATGTCGAGTTTTGGGAAGGCGCCCTGACAAAAATCTCCGGCAGCCTGAAGGTCCGTTTGCAAAGCGAGCTGGAAAGCTACTGGAACGACAAGATGGACAACGGCTACTCACGCCGAGCGTTTTTTGTCGAGGTCATGGGCACCTGCTGGCGAACCGAACTGATCAAGCAATTGCAATGGGACAGTATCGATTCCCGGACACAGTACTGGCTGGCCGGACTCCATCCCCACAGGCCAGCCCGACTGCCACGGACCCACATCAAGAGCCTGGGCTACAAAACCACCAAACCGTCCCAGGCCGCCCTCGCCAACGCGTTCCTGGTCAGCGACGACTCCGTCAGTCCGGGCTCACTGTTTATCTACACCTACGGCCGACTCATGGAGTTCAAAGGCCAGGACGCCCTGAACAACTATCTCCTGCAGGAGTTGCACGATATCGGGCGCCTGGACGAACTGCCAGAAACCCTTTCATTGACCGAACTCACGGACTTGCAGCACTACCCCGCGCAGACCACGCAACTGGATACCCTCACGCAGCCGGTCTTCGAAAACAGGCTGGAGACGATCATCGCCAAGCAACTGGAAAACATCGAATACATCCTGGCGCGCTACAGCACAAGCAACGAACAACTGAATCTCGGCGCGGCCCTGGAGGTGGCCCTGGACGTTCGCGCAATGATCAACAGCAAACTGCCGTCGATTGATACCCACGGGCGCTGGAGCATCCGCCTCGATCTGTCAGCGGAGGCTGATGTCCAGCCGACGACCCAGCCCATCGAGCCCCCGACCACGACGCCGGCCAGCGCCAGTGAACAGTGGCACACGCTCAACACCTTGAAGTTCCGTCTCGCCAATGAACTGGCCAAACGTCCGGATCTCCTGACCTTCGCGCAAAGCTCGCTGCACGATGAGTGGGTCAACGCAAAGCGGACAGACCCGGACCCGGCGAACATTTACCTCAACCAGTACGAGAGCGCCTCCGACGAGTTGCAGGCACTCCAGCCGATCACCTCGATCAGCCTGGCCGAACACCTGCTGGAGCGCTCGGTCGGCCTGGTCCCGCCACTGGCGCAAAGCACCGACAGCGGTCTGTTCAGCCGCAACCAGGCCGGTAGCTGGTCAAGGATTGCCAATCTGGACATGGCCACCGCCAACGCGCTGGTCGACGCCGCGCGGGTGGATTTCCTGCCACGTTTCCTGCACCAGCATCGAACGATCTATTCACGACTCAGCGCCCTGATCGGCAACGCCCTGGACCAGGGGCTGCGCCACGAAGCACGGCAACGGGTGCTGGCAGGGACCCTCGACGACAGCGCCCGGGAACTGCTCGAAACGCTCCTCGACCACCCGGACGGCGCACGGCGCAAAGGCTTGCGGGGGTTTATCGCGGATGCCTTCGGTCTCACGCTGAAAATCGCCGGGCAGGCGCTGCCGCACAGGCTCTTCAACTGCTTCCTGATCACCGAACGTGGCGGACTGGATCCGCTCAATTCCGGACTCGCGCTGTTCTGGACACCGGCCGGCGGACTCGAAGCATTCGACTCATTGCACAGTGCCGAAGCCGAGCTCACCCGACGTTTGCACGCCCCGGATCAACGCCTGTCCCTGCTGGAAAACCTGATAGCCGCGCCGCCCTCGGCGGATAATCAGCACAATGGCCTGAGCATCGGCTTCATGCCCATCCGCGACAACTTCCTGACCGACCTGACCTACTCCGTAGCCGACAAGGCGCTGGGCGACATCGTCGAGGCTGCCTCAGCGCAGCTGCCGGCCGCGAGCCTGCAAGGCCACTTGCAATCCTGCCTGCTGCGACACGCCTCGCTGGCCCCTCTGGAAAAAGCCCTCGAAGCAACACAGCACAGCCGCCTGCATAGTGCGTTGCCCGCCTGGCTGGCGAATGCCCGCGCCGACGAGCAACTGGCCCTGGCCGAGTTGCTGGACCAGCACCGGCAACACATCGAAGCCCCTCTCGATTACCATCACGACATCCCCGACATCCGACACTTCGCCCGGACAAAGATCGGCAGCTTGCTGAATCGCGACTTTCCGACATCAGGCTTGAGCCCGGATGACGTGCATCTCTCGATAGACAGCCGGGAGACACAAAGCAGCAGCCCGCAGACGCTGACGGACTACGCTCTGTGCCATTTCGACGAGATCGACGGGGCTTCGGCAACACGGCTACACGCAAACACGCTCCCGGATGGCTTGACGGTCGCGCGCCTCAATGCCCTGATCAAGGAAGCGGACATCGGCACGCATTACGCGGCACTGCTGGAGTCCCACCTGTCCCACGGCGAGAACCGGGTACCCGAGCGCCAGGCCCTGTTCAACCCGCACCTGATCTGGCAAAGCCTTGAACACGCCCTGCGCCAGTACCTGCGGCAATCACTGTCCGCCCAGGCCCACAGCTTTATCAGGCATGTGCTGGGCATGCCCGACGGCATCGCTCGCCTCCCCCTCGTCGGCAGCGATATCGTGGTGCGTCCGCTGGAACTGCTGCGCCTGGCCCGGGCGAGCGCGGACCGGGCCCTGGGCCTGTATCTGATCGGACGCTCCGATACCCAGGGACCGCTGGTGCTCTTCAGCCCGTATGGCGAACAACCGGCCTTTCACGAGTACGGCAACGAATCGCTGCTCATGAGCGAGCTGGGTCGTCCCGGCCTCTTGCGACAACTCGTGCTCGGGAGGCTTTCCAGTAGCGTGCGCCAGCTCTACAGCGAACAGGCTTTCAGTACCCGGACCGTCAGCGCTACCTGGAACATCATCAAGGGAAATTTCCTCAACCACTTGTACAACGACATGACCGCCCTGCTGAAAGACCAATTGGGACTGCAAGGCACCCAGGGGCAGCAGTCGGCCTGGAGCACGGTGGTTCACCTGCTCGGGAAACAGCTGTACCAGGACGCCCGCTTCATGCTCGGCCGTTTGCGCATGCCCTGGGTGATCTGGCAAACCCTGCCGCGGTTCAAGGACGCCATGGACAATGCCTGGCAAGGTCGCTGGGCACAGGCGATGGAAGACTTCACGGGCGCCCTGGCGCAACTGGCCTTGGCCCGTAAGGCCCCGGCTGCCAGCGCGCTTATCGACGGGCCGAAACCCGCGCAGACACCCGCCCCACCGGTAACCCCGGTCGAGTCACCGCTCCCACAATGGCCAGCCTGGGGAGATATGCAGTTGACCCGGGAACAGCAAAACCGCCTGCTCGGCTACGAAGTCCGGGATATTGCCTTGAGCGACCTGAAACATGACGCCGCCCTGGGAATCCACACCGACCCGCGCACCCACCGCCAGTACGCCGCCGTGCGCGGGCGGGTGTTCCAGGTTCGGATCGAGGAGCAACGCTGGCGCATCGTGACCGATCAGGAGCCCGGACCGTGGCTGCGAAAGGACACCCAGGGCCAGTGGGACATGGACCTCAAGGGGCGCTTGCGGGGAGGCGGAGATGGCAATTGCCTGGTGGACCCTATCACCACCCGACAGACCGTGAGCCGTGAAGTCAAGGTACTGGCCGCGGGCATGAAATCGATCAGGCACCTTTACCCGGACAAGGCCCGACAGATCAGACAGGGCCATGCCTTGGCCGTCACCTACCTGAGAAACGCCAGGCAACGCTTGAACTCGCTGGCCGCCGGCACTCGGCTCGACAGCCAGCGACAGCTTTACCTCCAGGAATTCTTCGGCCTCAGGACCATCAGCCGGGGCCTGAACAAGAGAATCGGCAGAATGCTCGACAAGCTGCTCAGGGAACTGCTGTCCCCAGCCCGCTCCCCTGACCTCTCGGAGCTCTATGTCGTCGGCACCTCCCGGACATCGGAGCACATGTGTGCAGCCTTCGTGGTGACCTGCGACCGCAACCGTAAAATCTATCTGAATGAGCTGTTCTTCGAGCCCGGCCTGGAGGTCTACGACCCCATCAGGCCAAGGACCTTCAACAGCGTGTTGCACAACATGGCGACCATCCTGCTTCACGAGTTCAGTCATATCGTCTTCAACGCCGTGGACATCGCCTACCTTGACTCCTTCCGGCCCTTCTACGACCTGCTCGACAACACCACAAGCAAGGGGCTTGAACGACAGCTGGAATTGAAAGAGCTGCAGGAAACGGCACTCTCTTCGCGCACCCCCAGCGAACACTTGTTCAGCGTTGAAGACCAGGTCACCGAGACTTGGCACGATATCGAGGATGAACCGTACAAACGGGTCCTGGAACTGACCCGCAGCCGCAATCTGCAAGATGCCCGACGAAAATTCCAGGACGACGAAGCCAGGCGAATCGATGTCATCCTGGCCAACGCGGACTCCGTGGCGCTGTTCATCAGCTACCTGGGACGCCCCACGGAGTTCTACCCGCTTTTCAGTGGGGCACCCCGCCAAGTGCAAGGGCCCGCACCCGCCAGCACTATCTAATGCAGCCTGTCGGACCGCCCCCTGTAGCGTTGATGCCCTTCAAGAGCGATGCCTCGCCCCGGCGAGCGTCGCCCCTCGTCAACGTGAACGAAGGCACAGAACATGTCCGACCACCCCTCTGTCTACTACCTGTCCCAGGCCATGGAACTGCGCGGCACCCCCAGTGCACTGGAAGCCTCCCTGGGGATCGAGGCCGCTGACCGCAACTGGCTGCGCAACCTGTTCCTGGCCAGCCAGGATGCCCGCCAGGCACTCGATACACCGATGTCCGTCGATAAACTCTTCATCATCGCGCAGGGCTCTCCGGCGACCGAGCTGGCTGGAGCGTTCCTGGTCAGCGGCCCAGCGGGGCACCGGGTGTTCCTCTGTACCCCCGGGTTCGGCCTGGAGCCCTTCGCCAATCGCGAACTGGCCCTGAAAAAACTGCTCGAACGCCTGGGCCTGGCCCCGCAACGCGACGAACTGCTGCGATTCGTCGCACTCAGGATCAAGGCAGCCATTCGCTTTGACCCACCTCCCACCCTGGTCTCGGAGCCGATCCGGGGCATCGTGCTGCTCGATCGACGCCAGTCCATCGACACCTACCTCGACTACAGCCTGAAGAACCTGCATGACGAATTGCTCAGGTTGCCGACACTGAAGTCCCTGCTCAACCGACTGTTCGAGAACCAGTTGAGCAGACACTTTCCCCAGGTCAGCCTGACGGCCCTGAGGGTAATCAGCTATGCAATACCCGTCTCGGGCGAAGGCACGGCGACGCTCCCACTCCGGCAGCTCTCAACCCGGCTGCTCAGCGAGACCTTGCTGGAACACTACAACCGCGGTGCCTGGCCCGAAGGGCAGAGCCGCGAATTCGTCGCTCCCGGCTACTCCTCCTCGACAAGGGATACCCTCGTCTGGGAAAAGACCCTGGCGAGTCTTTCCGACCAGTTGTACAACCATCTGGAAAGCGCACTGAGAGACTTCTGGAAAGAGCCCCTCGACAACGGGCAGCCACGCCAGGATCTGTTTATCGATACCATGGGCACCCGCTTTCGGGCCGAGCTGCTCCAGCAGGAGCAGGACTGGAATACCCTCGGTCCCGAGGACTTCTACCCGCTGTGCGGACTCTATCCCCCGGATGCCTCAAGACTGCACGGACTGACGCTCTACACCCTGAGTGTGAAAACCAGCGGGCTCACCGGCGCACTGGCCAATGCCTTTGTCGTGCGTAGCGACCGTCAGCAACACCCGGTTTTCTTCCTTTATGCCGCCGGTCGACTGCTGGCCTTCGAAAGCGAGAACTCACTGCGGGCCTCGGTCAAGACCCGGCTTCAAGACCCGGACCACGACAATGACGTGCGCCACGGCCTGTCACTGCGCGAACGCGCCGACCTGAAGGATTCGCAGCCCCTCGACATCGCGCTGACAGCAGGCGACCCGGGGGTTTTCAAGGCGCTGTTCAATAGCGTCGTCGCCAAACAACTGGATAACGTGGCGTACGTGCTCGCACGCTATCGCAACAGCAACGGCGCGCTGGCGCTCGCCGCGGCGTTCGAACGAGCACTGGATGTCCGCGCCTTGATCGACCCGCGATTGGCTTCACGGGCGCCCCTGGGTCGATGGAGCCATCGCCTGGATCTCTCACCCAGCGAGAAGTTCGTCACACCGGAGTCGCGACGGACATTGACACCCACGCTGGCCACCGTCAGGTACCAGTTGAAAACACTGAACCAACTCAAGGAAAAAATCACCGAGGGCCTGAACAAGCGCCCGTCCCTCAAGGGCTTCATCCAAAGCGAACTGTCCAGGGAACTGAACCTCGTCCATAGAGACAACCTGTCGCCCAGCAACCTCTACATCAATCAGTATGCGTCCGCCCTGCCTCCTCTCGGCGATACGACGCGGATGCAGAGCCGCTCGCAAAGCCTGGTGGAACACTTTCTCGAGCGTCTGACCCAGAACACCGCCGCGCTGGTTAACACCACCCACAGCGGCCTGTTCAGCAAGGACATGGAGGGCAACTGGGCACGCGTTTTCGACCTCGACATCACACAGATCAACACGATCGTTGAGAAAGCCCTGCCGGATTTTCTCGAGCACTATCTGCGCCGGCAGCGCTCGGTGTATGGCGAACTGTCCGAGCACTTGAGCGAGGCCGTGACCAGCGGCTTGCGCCGCGAAGCACAGTTCAAGGTGCTGCTGAACACCTTGAGCGAAACCGACCTGGAGTTGCTCGACAACCTGCTCGACAGCCATCGGCGGGAGCAACGTCCCGGCTTGCGCGGCTTCATTCCGGATGCCTTTGAGCTGACGCTCAAGACCGACGGGGCGGCAGCGCCGATCAAACTGCACAACTGCTACCTGCTGACCGAACGGGGCGGCCTGGACAACGAGCATTCCGGGACCGTGCTGTTATGGACTCCCGTCCAGGGGGCAGAAGCCTTCCACACCGTTCACGCCGCCGAAGTCGAGCTGCAACGACGCCTGCATGACCCCGTGGAGCGCCTGTCGCTGCTGGAGAACATCGCCCGCGGCGAACGACCGGCCAATTTACCCCCGCCCCAGAACCACCACACCATTCACCGGGTTTATCCGGCCCTGGGCTTTGAACTCATTCAAAACGGTTTCCGCGGCAATCGACAAGACTCGCTGGTCGACAAGGCAATGGGCGATCTGGCTCATGCCGCGGCATCCCGCTACTCGAACGAGCACTTTCACCTGCACCTGCAATCCTGCCTTGACACCCACTCGACGCTCCCCATTCTTGAGAAAGCCATCCAGGCCGCGGAGAACGCCACCCTGCACCTGGCGCTGCCAGCCTGGCTGGCGGGCACCAGCGACAGCCGGCAGTTCGCCCTGGCGAGCCTGCTCGACCACTATCGCCAGGATGCCGCGACGACCGGGGACTATCACCAGGACATTCCCGATATCCGCGACAACGCCAGGACCAAGGTCCGGAGCCTGCTGTCACGGGACTTTCCGGCAGCCGGCCTCGACCCCGACCGGATCAGCATCTCGCTGACGCTGCGCAATGCGGCCGAGATCATCCGTGAACCGCTGACCGACTTCGCCTTGCGGCACTTCGACGAGATCGACCACAGCTCGATCATCATGGGCACTCCGACGGGCTGGCTGCCCAGGGAACTGACCAGCGACCGCCTGAAAAGCCTGGTGAAAGAGGCCGCCGTTGGCAGCCACTATGCGAACCTGCTCGACTCCTATCTGTCGGCCAGCGAGAGTGGCGGCGCACAACGCCAGCGCGCTTTTCGAAAACACTGTTTCTGGCAAAGCCTGCTGCACGCCTTCACCCAAGTGATCCGCAATACCCTGTCCGCCACTGCCCACGGCTATATCAAGCACCTGTTGGCGATGCCGGACGGTCTCGCCAGGAAACCCTTGAACGGACAGAGCATCGACGTTCGCCCGCTGGAATTGATCAGCGGCGCCCAGGCGAAAGCCGACCCCGTGACCGGTTTCTATCTGATCGGTCCCAAACCCGGCGAACGCGGCCCGCGAATTCTCCTCAGTCCACAGGGTCCGCAGCCGATTTTCCAGGAATACATCAATGAAGCCGCCTTGCAGGCCGACCTCAAGAACCCGGGCAGCCTGCAACAGCGAGTCCTCGACAGATTGGCCCATGGGCGGCGCGCTCATTACGCACAACAGGCGTTCAGCGCACAGCGGGCGCTCCTGGGGATCAGCGACAATCCACTGCGCGGCAATTTCTTCCAGCGGCTCTATCAGGACACCACTGCACTGCTCAAGGACATGCTCGGCCGGCAGAGTGTGCAAGACCAGCACCCGGCCTGGAACAATGCCCTGTCCTGGCTCAAGGCCGGGCTTGAGCAGGGCGCGACGTTCATGCTCGGGCGGTTGCGCTTGCCACTGCTCATCTGGCAGACCCTCCCGCAGCTCAAGGATGCGACGCAAAAGGCCTGGCAGGGCCGCTGGGGCGAGGCGCTCGAGGAGTTCGTCATCAGCCTGGGGCAACTGGCGGTGGCACGCCGCGGCTGGAGCCGATCAAGCCTGACCGGCCCCGTGCAAACAGAAACCGAAGACCTTATCGAATCCCCCTTTGTCGACCCGGCCTGGGGTGCCAGTCGCCTGACGCCCGGACAAAAGGCCACGATCCTCGGCCATGAAGCCCACGACGTTGCCTTGGCGGACATGACCGCGGATCTGGCCACCGGCTTGTACCGGGACACGGCGACCGGCAAGGCCTTCGCTGCGGTCGGCGGAAAAGTCTTCCAGGTACAACAAGACAATCAGCGCTGGCGCATCGTCAAGGACCACGCACGGGGGCCTTGGCTGCAACAGAACCCGTACAAACAGTGGTCATTCGAACTGCAAGGACACTGCCTGGAGGGGCTCTCGCAATGACGCTGTTTGACTTTTGCCTGACCCAAAGAGCAATCCGCGAACAAATGCGCGTACAGGCTGTGGGGATCAACAGTATCCGCCGACTCTACCCCGACCGGGCTCGGCTGATCCGCCATGGACACGGACAAGCCGTGGCCTATTTGACCGCGGCCATCAGGAACATGGACCGGCTTTTTTCCGACACCCTCCTGGATAAAAAGCGCCGCCTCTTCGTGGAAAAATTCTTCGATACCTCTGCGGTGAATGAAAGCATGATCAGGAAAATCAAGTTCCGCGCACACATGCTGCTCGGGGAACTGCTCCATCCATCGCTCAATCCCGAGACCTCGCTACGCTATGTGGTGGGCTCGGCCCGGCACCCGGAGCACAGTATCCAGGCGTTCACCCTGCCTAACGAAACGGCCAGGAGAATCTATTTGACCGAGCGTTTTTTCGAGCCCGGCTTCCAGCTCTACCTGCCCCTGCGCCCGAGAACCTTCGACATTCAGGGACACAACATGGCATCGGTCCTGCTGCATGAAATCAGTCATCTGGTCCTCGACACGATCGACTTCAGCTATCTGGATTCGAGCCGACCCTTCCTCGATCTGCTGGATACCAGCACGCTGGTGGGAAGGCTGCGCCATGACGCCCTGGAGCGGATCCAGCAGCACGCCTTCTCCAGTTCCACCCCCGATGGCGAATTGTTCAAGGAGCCCGGCGACGAGGACGAGCAATGGCATGACGTGGAGGGCAAACCGCTGCAACGTCTGTTGCAACTCACCGGTGCCCGGAGTCTGGATGAAGCCCGACGGATTTTTTTCTCGGATGAGAACAAAAGAGTCGATGTCATGCTGGACAACGCCGACTCCCTCACCTTGTTGCTCGCTCACCTGGGAAGACCGCGCGAATACCATCCCCTGCTACAGATGGGGGCCGACCGGGCGCCTGGGATGTCGTCCATCCCAGGCGCCCAGGCTCATTGACCGGCCAGTTCGCGCAACTGTTGCAGATCGCGCTCGGCCAGCACGATCCCGTTGCGCAGCGACTCGGCCCGCTGCTGGTGCCGTCGGTCCCCCGGCAGGCGTTGCAGGCCAACCCCCTGCATCTGGCTGACCAGCGTCCGGGCGCGCTCGGCGAAGTCCTGCCCGGCCGCTTTGGCCGGGTCGATGACAATGATCAACTGCCCGGTCCAGGGGGTCTTGGCGCCGGGATGTTTCGACCAGTCGAACTCGAATGAAAAGTTGCCACCAGTCAGGGCCGCCGCCAGCAACTCGACCATCATCGACAACGCCGACCCCTTGTGACCACCGAACGGCAGCAGCGCGCCGCCGTCGAGGATCGCCTTGGGCTCGCAGGTCGGCTGACCGTCACGGTCCACCCCCATACCGGGCGGCAGGCTGCGTCCCTCACGGGCGGCAATCTGTACATCGCCATGGGCCATGGCGCTGGTGGCCAGGTCGAAGACAATCGGATCGCCACCGGCCCGCGGCGCGGCGAAGGCGATCGGGTTGGTCCCGAACAGCGGACGCTCGGCGCCATGGGGCACCACGCAGGTCATGCTGTTGACCACGCTCAAGGCCACCAACCCCTCATAGGCAAAGGGCTCGACATCCGGCCAGAGCGCGGCGAAATGATGGGAATTGCGGATCGCCAGCACGGCGATCCCGGCACTGCGGGCCTTCTCCAGCAACAACTCGCGGGCGGCGGCCAGGGCCGGCTGAGCGAAACCATTGGCGGCATCGACCCGGACAAAGCCGGAAGCGACATCCTCGACCAGGGGAATGGCCTTGCCATCCACCCAGCCGCTGGCGAGGGTGGAGACATACCCGGGAATCCGGAAGATGCCGTGACTGTGGGCGCCATCACGCTCGGCGCTGGCGCAGTTCTCGGCCAGGACCCGGGCGACTTCCGCCGAGGTGCCATGGCGCTGGAAAACCTGGGCGAGCAGTGCAATCAGATCGCTATAGGCAATAGTTTGAGTAGCCGTCTCGCTGGGTACAGACATCCGAAGCTCCGATTCCGATTTATTTATTATTGGATCGATGAGAGAAAAGCAGTGCTTGGGCAGGCGTCCAGACTATCCGGCGACAGGGGACCCGTTGTCAAACAGGGCATCGAAGCGTTGGCCCAACTGCTGCTCGGCAAACTGCTCGCGGATGAAGTCGACAAAGGCCCGGGTCTTGCCCGGGAGCAATTTGTGCTCGGCGTAATAGATCGAGATATGACCGTCGTCGACGTACCAGTCGGGCAGTACCCGCTGCAGGGTCCCGGCCTGCAACCAGGGCACCGCGAACGGCATGCTCACCAGCGCCACCCCAAGGCCCTGGGCCGCCACGGCGCAGGCGGCTTCCGAGTCGCTCATGGTCATGCGCGGACTCAGGTCCAGGGGTTGATGCTCGCCGTCGCGACGGGTCAATTGCCAGGAGCGCACGCGCCCGGTCTGCGGCGAGCGGATCAGGATGCCGTCGCAGCGGCGCAGGTCCTCGGGGGTGCTCACCACGGCCTGGCGTGCCAAGTAATCCGCCGAGGCCACCAACACCCGATGGGCCACCGTCAGCTTGCGCGCCACCACCCCCTGGGGCAGCTCGAAACCACCGCCGATGGCCGCGTCGAAACCCTGGCCGATCAGGTCCACCTGGCGGTTATCAAAATGCCAGTCCGGGCGGATATCCGGAAAACGCCGCAGGAACTCGCCCAGCAGCGGCACCACATAAAGACGCCCGAACACCGTACCCACGCTGACCTTGAGGGTGCCGGCCGGACGGCCTTCGGCACTGGCCAGATTGGCGACGGCATTCTGGATGGTGTGCAGGCTGGCACTGACTTCGCCGAGGAACACCTGGCCGGCTTCGGTCAGGCTCAGGCTGCGGGTGCTGCGCTGGAACAGCCGTACGCCCAGCCGCGCCTCCAGCTTGGCGACACTTTTGCCGACCGCCGCCGGGGTCAGGCTCAGGCGCCGTGCCGCTTCGGCAAAGCTGCCGACTTCGGCGCTGCGGACAAAACATTCGATGCTGCTGAAGGTTTCCATGCTCACCACTATAAACTTTTGGTTTACACAGACTGTAGCAATTACCGTCTACACAGTCAGTAATCCGAGGTCGATACTCGGCTCCAACAACAAGGCCCACTCCCCACCCTTCCCCGGCCTTGAACTTTGGAGAACGACATGACCGAACATAATCTCACTGGCAAAGTAGCTTTGATCCAAGGCGGCTCGCGCGGCATCGGCGCCGCCATCGTCAAGCGCCTGGCAGCCCAGGGCGCAACAGTGGCCTTCACCTACGTCAGTTCCGACGCCAAGGCCAGGGAACTGCAGGACAGCGTGATCGCCGACGGCGGCAAGGCCCTGGCGATCAAGGCCGACAGCGCCGATGCCGAGGCCATTCGCCATGCGGTCAGCAGCACCGTCGAAGCCTTTGGCCGAATCGACATCCTGGTCAACAATGCCGGCGTGCTGGCCATGGGGCCACTTGACGAGTTCAAGCTGGAAGATTTCGACCGGACCCTGGCGGTGAATGTGCGCAGCGTCTTTATCGCCACCCAGGAAGCGGCCCGACATATGGGTGACGGCGGCCGGGTGATCAATATCGGCAGCACCAACGCCGAACGCATGCCATTCGCCGGGGGCGCCGCCTACGCCATGAGCAAATCCGCGCTGGTGGGCCTGACCAAGGGCCTGGCACGGGATCTCGGACCACGGGGCATCACCGTCAACAATGTGCAGCCCGGCCCGGTGGACACCGATATGAACCCGGCCGACAGCGATTTCGCCGGCAGCCTGATCAGCCTCATGGCCGGCGGCCGTTATGGCCGGGTCGAGGAGATCGCCAGCTTCGTCGCCTACCTGGCAGGGTCGGAAGCCGGTTACATCACCGGGGCCAGCCTGACCATCGATGGCGGATTCAGCGCGTAACCCGCGGTTGCAGTGCCAACGCCTGCTCCAGCAACAGCAGAAATGCTGCGGCCGCAGGCGTCGGCGTATGCGACCACACCGCGTACAGGTGCCGCGACGGTGCGTCGGACACCGGCAGCGTCACCACCCCGTCAAAGCCCTCGGCGATTTTCTTCGGCACCAGGCCCAGCGCCAGCCCCCGGCGTACGAACTCCCCCACCAGCATCACATTGCCCGCCTCGAACTGCACCCGATGGCGCAAGCCCGCCGCGGCAAAGGCCTCATCGGTCTGCCGGCGTCCCGCCGTACCGGCCTGGAAATCCACCAGCGGCTGGTTCTCCAGTTCCGCCAGCGGCAGACGCTCGAAACGGGTCAGCGGATGCCCCAACGGCAGCACCGCCACCAACTCTTCCTCCGCCAGCAAACGCTGCGCCAGGCCTTCGATCTTTTGTCCCGGCCACAGGCCGACAAACGCCAGGTCCAGCCGCCGCTCGTGCACATCGAGCATCAGCGACTCGCTCTTGCTCATGTTCAGGTGAATATCCACCTGTGGATAAAGTCCGTGGAACCGCGCGAGCAAACCCACCAGGTCGACCTCGGTCAGGGACGAGATCTTGCCGATGGACAGGCTGCCGCGCACCTCACCGGAGGCCGCCGCCACTTCGGCGACAATCCGCCGGGTCGCCTCCAGCGCCGGACGGGCACTGCGTACAAAGGCCTCTCCGGCCGCAGTCAGGCGAACCTTGCGCGAACTGCGCTCGAACAGCGCCGCGCCAAGATCCTCTTCCAGACGGGCGATCTGATGACTGAGGGCCGACTGCACCACATGGCAGCGCTCGGCCGCGCGGGTAAAGCTGCCCTCATCCGCCACCGCCAGGGCGTACTCGATCTGCTTGAGGTTCATCGCCTGTATCTCGTTTCAAGATGAATAGAATGAAAACAATGCATTGGTGTCATGCTAAGACATTCCAGATAATTCGCGCATCGAATTCTCACAACGAGACAGTCAATGTCCGACACCAACGCTGTACACAAACCTTTGAGTTCTGCCCTGATCCTGCTGATGTCGATCGCCACCGGCCTCGCGGTTGCCAGTAACTACTACGCCCAGCCGCTGCTGCACACCATCGCCCAGCACCTGGGCCTGAGCACCGGCACCGCCGGCACCATCGTCATCACTGCCCAGTTGAGCTACGGCGCCGGGCTGTTGTTGCTGGTGCCGCTGGGGGACCTGTTCGAACAACGCCGGCTGATTTTCATCATGACGTTGCTCAGTGCCCTCGGCCTGTTGATCAGCGCGTTCTCGCCGAGCCTGCCGTGGCTGCTGTTCGGCACCGCGCTGGCCGGCCTGTTCTCGGTGGTGGCCCAGGTGCTGGTGCCCATGGCCGCCAGCCTGACCGCGCCGGAACAGCGCGGACGGGTGGTCGGCACGCTGATGAGCGGCTTGTTGCTGGGCATTCTCCTGGCACGCACGGCGGCGGGCCTGCTGTCCGACATTGGCGACTGGCGCAGCATCTACCTGCTGGCGGCCGGCCTGATGTTTATCTGTGCCTTCGCCCTGCTGCGTGCCCTGCCGGAACACCACCAGCCTGCCGGGCTGAGTTACCCGGCCTTGCTCGGCTCGGTGTTCCGCCTGTTCGTCGAGGAACCGGTGCTGCGGCTGCGAGCCGTCATGGGCCTGCTGACCTTCTGCCTGTTCGCGTTGTTCTGGACACCCCTGGCCTTCCTGCTGGCGAGCCCGCCCTATGGCTATTCGGATGGGGTGATCGGCCTGTTCGGCCTGGCCGGCGCCGTCGGCGCCATGGCGGCGAACCTCGGCGGACGCATGGCCGATCGCGGCAAGGGCGAGTTCGCCACCACCCTGGGTTTGCTGGCCTTGCTGTTGTCGTGGCTGCCGCTGGGGTTTGCCGGGCATTCACTGGTGGCGCTGCTGGTCGGCGTGCTGGTGCTGGACTTTGCCGTGCAGCTGATTCACGTCAGCAACCAGAACGCTGTGTTCAAGGTCCGCCCCCAGGCGCGCAACCGTCTGAATGCCGGCTATATCACCTGCTATTTCATCGGCGGCGCACTGGGCTCACTGCTGGGGGCGCAACTGTACGGGCCCTACGGCTGGAACGGCATCGTCACCGCCGGCGGCTTGATTTCCGCCCTGGCGCTGGGCATCTGGGTGGTGATGCAGCGCCGCAGCGGACTGTCTGTGTCCGCGGCCTGAAAGACCACACCGTCAGACAAGGTCCCAGTCAATCGTCGGTAGCCCGACCGGCGCCAACGGAAAATGCTTGAGCGACTGCACGATCCGATCCGCATGGTGGTATTTCTCCGCCGCCATCGCCGGATCGGGTACCGCCACCGCATACATCCCCGCCGCCTTGGCCGCCGTCACGCCGAACGGCGAATCCTCGAACACCAGGCAGTCCTCGGCCGCCACCCCCAGGCGTTTGGCCGCCAGCAGGAAAATATCCGGGGCCGGCTTGGCTTCGCCGACCTCGGGGTCGTCGGCGGTGACAATGGTATCGAACAGCGCAAACCACTCCCGGTGCAGGGTGGTTTTCAACTCGAACGAGCCCCGCGAAGAACTGGTGCCCACCGCAATCGGAATCCCGTGGGCCGACAGATGCCGCACCAACGCCTCGGCGCCGGACATGGAACCGGCCTTGGGAAAACGCTCGCGCATCAGCGGTTCGCGTACCGCCAGGAACTCCTGGGGACTGATCGGCAATTCCATCGCCTCGACCACGTAACGGGCCAGATCGCCGGCGCCACGGCCGATAATGTTCTGCTTGTGACTCCAGTCGAAGGTCCGACCGTAGCGACCGACAATAAGCTGCGTCACCTCGGAGTAGATGCCCTCGGTGTCGAGCAGCAAACCGTCCATATCGAAAATCACGGCCTTTACTGGGCCCAGGGTAGAGAGTGCTGCGGTCATCGCATCCGCCGTATACAGGGTTGAAAGCCTGCTAGCGTCGCAGAGCCGGGCGATTCTTTCCATCCGAGAGTGAAGTCGCTAGCATGGCCGCAGTATTTTCCAGGCCCATGGGCCCGCCGACGGCTTGCCGCCCGGCCATCCGACAGAGACGCCAGCATGATTGCCAAAGAATCCCGAAACGAGGTCGCCCTCGCCAAGTTCCTCGACGCCCACCCGCACCTGCGCGAAGAAACCCGCGACCTGAGCCCGAAGGAACAGCAGCAACAGTTCCAGTGGGCCTTCGAGGACGAAGCCGAAAACCAGGGGCTCGAACCCTGGGAACTGACCCTGCAACTGGTGGCCGAAACGCCTGAAGAACTCAAGGCCATGCGCCTGGAAGTCCACCGCGAAGTGGCCGAGGCCCTGGGCATGGACTGGGACGAGTACTGCTCGTTCAACGAAATCAGCGAAGACTGAGCCGTTCGTCGATCCAACGGCACTTGAGCCGGCGGCTGGGGACCAATATCAGGTAAGGACTCTTTATCGACAAGGAGACTCACCATGAATCCGTCCCCCCTCGCCAGGCTGGCCCTGGCCGCGCTGTTGTCCTCCCTGTCCCTGGCGAGTTTCGCCTCCGAGACCAGCCCCGCGCCAACCGATCATCCGCTGGAGAGCCCCCAGCCGCCCCTGGCACCGGGGGGCATCAACCCCGGCAACAACCCGGTGATCAACAACGGAGCCCTGCCGCCCGGCACAGATAACGGCATTGACCCTCACACCCAGGGCAATGACACAGAGCGCCAAGGCGGCATGAACACCGACGGCAACGGCCCCATCGGCGATGAAGTGCGCAGTAATCCAGGTGGCTCCGGTAGCTCCGGTGTCGGAAACAAACTGCCAGGTCTCGGCAGCGATGCCCCCCAGAAATAAGCTGCCCTAAGAAGCAGCCGGTTCAAAGCCTTGAACCGGCCCCTGACAGGCGCCTAGAGCTTGGCGGGCATTTGCCCCGCCACTTGCCCTCCGCCAATGAAGAACGCCTGTTGATTGGCTACCAACTCGGAACGCAATTCGCCCACAAGGTTGGAAATAGCCCTGGCACTGGTCAAGCGGACCGTGGAAATCCCGGTCACCAACAAATCCACCCTCCCCGAATCCGGGTCGAAAACCTTCACCGTCAGCGAGCTGTCATGGCTCACCGTGCATTGGCAACGAAGGGGTAAAAAGCCGAGTTCAATGATGTTGCGCAGTTCAAGAATGGAAATCACATCAATACGTCCCTATAGAGTGATGGAAAAGTAACCGCGCAAGACAATCCGTGGGGTCTTGTCGGCACCAGAAACCTCGCGCTTCTGGCGCAGGCCTTCGATAGAGGCCCAGGCCACCATCGTAGCTATTTGACGTCATTTAGTCGCCACCACCGATCGCTTTTCCTTACGTACGTCATCTCTTACACCGACGCTATCCTCTCCATGATTCCAGCCGCCCCACTCGCCCATCTGAAGCCTTGAGTCAGCAAGCGGTGGAAAAAACCACGGCGTTGACGAACGGTGATCGGCACAGCAGGTATCCTGCCGGCTTGCGCCCCCATGACCCGGTCAATTCCCAGGCAAAAAAAAGCCCGCGGGAGGGCGGGCAAGGGAAGCTTTTGAACGAGCGCAGATACTATAGACGCTGCTTGGCAAGCGAATTATGAAACAATTTTCATCTTCGCTCGGTGGCTGACAGAAAGGAACAGGCATGCTTTGGGTGGTCATGCTCGGCGGAAAACATCCCCGGGCGAAAATAGAAGTGCACGATGTGGCCTTTGTGTTGGCCGACAATTTGGAAGCCACCTACCCGCAACTGCGCCAGGAGTGGTTCGGCAGCCCCGCCGGCCTGCATATCGATGCCTGGATGCAGGTCGACGGCGTCGACGGTTGGAAGGTCGAACTGAGCAACCTGGCGCCAGCCCCAGGATCGCCGCGCCTGTACTTTATCAACCTGGGTGGCTACGAAGCCCGGGCCTTTGGCGAAGCGCACCATTACCTGCTGGTGGTGGCCCACGACAAGGCCGAGGCCAAGCGCCTGGGCATGCAGCGGATGCTCGCAGGCTGGGAGCAGGCGCACACCGATGCTCTGCTCGATATCGACGACTGCCTGCCCATCGACCAGGTCGGCGGGCGTTATATCGAGCTGGTGCAGGCGCCGAATCGCGGCATCGTACAAGGCAATGACTATATCGTCCTGCCCTGAGCATCACCTGACCCCGGTCAACGAAACTCGATGCCCGGCAGATCCATTTCGGGCACATCGCTCAACAGGAAATCGCGAAAGGCCAGAATACGTTCCTTGCGCAGGCTGCTTTTCAGCCAGACCAGGTAGTAAGCCTCCCCCGAGCCGACGGCGGTCTTGAACGGCAGCCCGAGCAAGCCGCCACGGACATCCTCGAGGATCAGGTACAGGTCACCGATCGAAACGCCGTGCCCGCGCATGGCGGCCGAGATCCCCTGGTCCAGGGTACTGAACAGCTTGCCGCGCTCAACCCTCGCCTGCCCTTCCCAGCCCATGCCCGCCAACCAGCGTCGCCAGTCGCGGCGGTCCGTGGACGAGTGAATCAGCTCGTGCTGCTCCAGGGTATCGAGGCTCCAGGGTTCGGCCCCCAGAAGCGGGCTCGAACAGATCGGAATCAGCCACTCGTCAAAGAGCTTGCAACACTCGACCTGGGCACCAAAACGTCCGTCGCCGAGCAGAATCCCACAGTCATAGGGTTCGGTGTGGAGGTCGATGGTGTCGATATCCATCCACACGCTGGACAACTGTACCGGCAAGTCGGGGTTCACCTGCTTGAGGTTTTCCAGCGACTGCAACAGCCAGCGCATGGTCAGGCTCGACGGCGCCTTCAACCGTAGTTGCTCGGCATTGGCGCGAAAAGGCAGGCAGGCCTCCTCGATCACCTTGAACCCGGTTTTCAAGCCATGGGCCAGGCGTTGTCCGGCTTCGGTCAATTGCAGTTTCGGGCCATTGCGCTCGAACAGATGGCAGCCGAACAGCGCCTCCAGATTGCGAATATGCCGACTGATCGCACTCTGAGTCAGCGACAACTCTTCGGCGGCGCGGGTAAACGAAGAAGACCGGGCCGCCACCTCGAAGGCACGCAAGGCGTAGAGCGGCGGGATACGTTCGGCCATGGGCGTGCCTCACTATGATTAATAATCATAGTGAGGCACAGATTTATCCATTTTTCAAACAGGCCGCGCTCCCTCAGGCTTGCCGGACTCGATTCTCCTGTGCAGGTGCCCCTCCATGAACCTCTCGTTGCTACTGCTTTACCTGCTGAGCATTTCCCTGCTGATCGTGACACCCGGCCCGGTGGTCGCGCTGCTGGTCAACACCAGCCTGGGAGCCGGCAGCGGTCGGGCACTGCTGACGATGCTCGGCACCAATGGTGCATCGCTGGTACTGGCGCTGCTGGCAGCGCTGATCCTCAGCGGCGGCCTTTCGCTCAACCTGCAACTGATCAATATCGTCAGCCTGAGCGGCTGCCTGTTTATCGGTTACCTGGGGATAAAAAGCCTCCAGGAAGCCCTCTCGACGCCTGTCGATGAAAATGTGCAGGCCATCAGGAGCGAACGGCGCACCGGGTTCTTCAATGGCTTCCTGGTGGGTATTTCCAATCCCAAGGAGATCATCTTTTTCGTCTCGTTCTTCCCCCAGTTCATCCAGGTCACGCCGTCCTTCGGCCATAGCGTGGCCTTGCTCGCGGTGCTCTGGGCGGTGATCGACCTGGCGGTCATGACCTTCTACATCCTGCTCGCCCGCCAGGCCTTCGCGGTCCGGCACAAGGCGAAGATCACCTTCGCTTCCGGCATCCTGCTGCTGCTGATGGCGATATTCGGGGTGCTGTACGCCGCCCGGGCACTGCTCGCGAGCCTGAATTGAAGCGCGTGTTTTAGTCATGATTCGGTCAATGAATGATGATTAGCAGCACGCCGCCGTTCTGCTAGGGTCTTTTACCTGGGTCAGGGAGTGCGGCGGATGAACGAATTCGAACAACAGGTCTTGTCGGTCAATGGGATCGAACTGAGCGTGCACGTAGCAGGTCCGCTTGACGGCCGGCCAGTGTGGCTGCTCCATGGTTTCCCGGAGTGCTGGCATTCCTGGCGTCACCAGGTGCCGGCGCTGGTACAGGCGGGTTATCGGGTCTTTGTCCCGGAGATGCGCGGCTATGGGCGCAGCAGTGCCCCCGCCGATGTGAACGCCTACGACCTGCTGACGCTCTGCGCCGATATCCAGGCCGCCATGGATGCGTTCGGGCACACCCAAGCCTGCATCGTCGGCCACGACTGGGGCGCGCCGGTGGCCTGGCACCTGGCGTTACTGGAACCGCAGCGGGTCAAGGCGCTGGTCACCTTGTCGGTGCCCTTTGGCGGACGTCCCAAGCGCCCGGCGACCGAACTGATGCGCGAGCACTATGCCGATCGCTTCAACTACATCCTCTATTTCCAGGAACCGGGTGTGGCCGAGCGGGAGCTGGACGCGGATATCGACCGGAGCTTGCGGGCATTCATGGGCGACACCGAAGTCTTCCTGCAAACCAAGGCGCTCGATGCGCGCTTGTTTGACGACGTGGCAGTGGCCACGGAGTTACCCGATTGGTGTGCGCCCGAGGATTACGAAATCTACCGACAGACCTTTGCCGGCCAGGGCTTTCGTGGCGCGTTGAACTGGTATCGCAACTTCGAACGCAACTGGCAGCGCACGGAGTTTCTGGCAGGTTTGCAGGTCCGGCAACCGACGTTGTTCCTGATCGGCGATCGCGACCCGGTGGGTGTGCTCGAAGCCCACACCATCAAACGCATGCCGGGGCTGGTGCCGCAACTCGAACAACAGGTGATCGAGGACTGCGGACACTGGATACAGAGTGAAAAGCCGGAGCAAGTGAATGCCGCAATACTTGGGTTTCTCGGACGGGTTTATGCCGAGGGTGCCGGGACAGCGACCTGAGTCACCTGGCGACTGGCAATCAGGATAAACAGCACCGACAGCAGCGCACAAAACGCTCCCAGCAGAATCGAAGCCACGTAACTCTGATAAAGATCAAACAGCAGTCCCGCGACACTCCCGCCGATCAGGGCGGCGACCCCGACCGACATGTACAGGGCACCCAGGATCGCCCCCAGGTTCGCCGTGCCGAACCAGTTCGCCGCCACCGCCGGGTAAAGGGAGATGCAGCCACCATTGGCCACGCCGAAACCCACGGCGAACAGCGCCAGGGTGATAAAGGTATGGGCACCGAGCCACAGCAGATTGAGCAGCACCAGCGCGAAGGTCAGCACCATCAACAAGCGCCGTGGGCCCATCCGGTCACCGAGGCTGCCCAGAAACAGCCGACCGGCAACGTTGCCGACGCCGATCAATCCGATCAGAAAGTTGGCTTGAGTGGCGGAAATACCCCACTGGCGCGCGTAGGGGTTGATGTGCACCAGCGCGAGAAACAACCCGACCGAGCCAAAGAAAATCGCCCCGAAGTACCACCAGAATCGCCCCGTTCTCGCGGCATCGGCCAAGCCCATGCCACTGGCGGCCACATGAAGCTGGGGGCTCGAAGAAGAAGGCGCAAGACCATCCGAAAAAAGCCCCAGCTCCTGCGGATGGCTCCTGACCAGCGACGCCACCAACAGGCCCACAACAAGAATGACCGCAGCAAAGATCTGCAGGGTCGACTCCCAGGAGAAATGCTGCATCAGCAATCCGGCGGCCGAGGGTCCGACAAAAGTCCCGACCCCGGTGCCCGCCAGCGCAATGCCCGACGCCTTGCTGCGGTTCTTCACGAACCAGCGCTGGACCGCTGTCACCATCGGCACATACACCAGACCGACACCCAACCCGACCAGCAGACAGAAGCACACCAGGAACCACTGCAAAGAGTCAGAGGCCAGGCTGCTGAGGAAAAAACCCAGCGCCAGCAAGACGATGCCAAGGCCGATCACGACCCGGGCCGAGATCCGATCCGCCAGGGAACCGGAGAAGACGCCGACCGAGTAATAAATGAGAGCCGTCAGTGAAAACACCGAGGCCACGGAAAAACGTCCCACCTCGAAGTTAGACTGGATCTGTGAGAGAAACGCCCCGAAGGAGTAGGCCCCGCCAAAGATAAGGGCCAACAACACATGCGCCGCGAACACGACGTACCATCCCGGAAATACCTTGGTTTTCATCACAGTCTGCTCTCGGACGCTGCTTATGGTGGGGGGCAACATCCATTTCAGGTCCGGTCATGGTTGTCGCACATTCTTGTATATACATGAATATGCAACTTTATAGCCAACCTGTATCCGCGCGTATCAAAAACGCAAATAAAAACATAACACATTGAATTTTTTACAAAAAATATAAAGTTTCAGACCCAATCGAGTTTTTTCGGCGGCCACGTCAGGAATTCTTTTGCAGCACGACGATACATTCAGTAACAGCCTGTCTAGGCTTGGGACAACGTCGTTTGGATGCGCATCATTTCTTCCTAAGGACAAGTTGCTGGACCATCAGGTTTAATCCAGACTGCCTTATCAATGGCTGATCCACTACTTCTCGGGAAGGCAAACGTGGCATACCGGTTTTCGCTCACATCCCGAATGACGCTGCTCATTTTCATCATGTGCGCGGTGCTCGTTGGTTCCGATATCTGGCGTAGTTTTACCGCTCGCACGGTACAACTGGGCGAGGTGACAGTCGCCACCGCGAACCTTGCACGCGCGATGGCTCAACACGCCGACGACACGTTCAAGGAAGCCGATCTGGTACTGAGCGGAGTTGTCGAGCGTGTCCAACGCGACGGCACCAGCCCATCAGCATTGGAGCGCTTGCACCAGCTCTTCATCTCACGGTGCAGCGAGCTCTCGCAACTCGATGGCCTCTATCTGTTCGACCGCAATGGCGATTTGCTCACCAGTTCATTACCGGGGCCGTTGCGCAGCTATAACAATGCTGATCGTGAATATTTCATCTTTCATCAAACTCATCCTGATCTTGGCGTGCATATAGCCTCTCCGCTGCGCAGTCGCTCTACTGGAAAGTGGACTATTCCCGTGTCACGGCGCATTAACAATCCAGACGGCAGCTTTGCCGGGATCGCCGGCGCCACGATCGATATTGATTTTTTCTCGCAGTTCTATAATCGCCTCGAGATTGGGCAAGAAGGGGCCGTTGCCCTGGAGTTTGACTCAGGCGTCATGGCCGTCCGGCGCCCATTCGAAGAGCGCCTCATCGGCGCAGACATGACCAGCACCCGGCTTTTCCAAGAGCACAAACTACAACCGGCGGGCGGTACCTTTTCCATTGCTTCGGCCCAGGACGGCGTGGTTCGCCTCAACAGTTTCCGCAGCCTGAATGACTATCCGCTGTTCGTCGCTGCTGCGCTTTCGAAGGATGAAAACCTCGCCGCCTGGTGGTCGGATACGCTGTGGCATGCCGCGGGTGTGGGTTTGCTGGTCTGCGTGCTGGTCATTTTCGGCCTGCGCCTGATTCGCCAGGTGAACCTGCAAAGCAAAACCGAAAAAGAACTGGCCGCGAGCCTGGAAACCACACGGGCCATCCTGGAGACAGCCGCCAACCCGATTATCACGATCGATGGCGCAGGCAAGGTACGATCGCTCAACCCCGCCGGCCAACGGGCGTTCGGCTACGACACAGAGGAAATACTCGGGCGCAATATCAAGACGCTTGTCCCTGAATCTCACCTCGCGGCGTACGACGCTTATACCGCAGAATTCTCGCAGCAGAGCTTCACTGAAACCGGTAGCAGTATGGAGTTGGCGGGCTTGCGCAAGGATGGATCGACCTTTCCACTCTATGCGTCCACCAGTTCAATGAAAGGCACCGACGAGCGCTGCTTCGTTTGTGTCATGACCGATATCACCGAACAGAAGAAACACCGCAGCGATCTCGCCGCGACCCGTGACCACCTCCTGTTGGCTGCCGATATCGCCGAGCTCGGCATTTGGTCGTGGAACCTTTGCGACGGTACGTTGCATTGGAATGATCGTATGTTCGAGATCTATGGCTACTCACAGGAGCTGCTCGAGAATGAACTGAACTTCGAGCATTGGCGCTCTCGGCTGCACCCGGACGACCTGGAAGGCGTCATCGCAGCGCTCAGCGCGGTGATCGATGATCGCGAACAGCAGCTGCCCTCGTACCGGATCGTGCTTCCCGACGGACGCATCCGCCACATAGAAACACGCGTCCGGGTCGAACGTGATGCCAACGGTACACCCGCGCTCATGACGGGGATCAATCACGACGTGACGACCCAGCATGAAATGGAAGTGAGCCTGCGCCATGCCAAGGAGCAGGCCGACGCGGCGAGTGCGGCCAAATCATCCTTCCTGGCGAACATGAGCCATGAAATCCGCACGCCCATGAACGCGGTGCTGGGGATGCTCCATCTGGTGCAGTTCACACCGCTGAACCTGCGTCAGCGTGACTACGTGAGCAAGGCCCAGACAGCTGCCCAGTCATTACTCGGCCTGCTCAACGACATTCTCGACTATTCAAAGATCGAGGCGGGCAAGCTCCAGCTGGATCCGCATCCATTCGACTTCGAACCCCTGATGCAGGACCTGGGTGTGGTATTGGCCGGCAACCAGGGCCAGAAGGATATCGAAGTGTTGTTCGATATCGATCCGGCCCTCCCCAGTGGCCTGATCGGCGACAGCCTGCGCCTGCAGCAGGTCCTGATCAATCTCGCCGGCAACGCCCTCAAATTCACCTTGAAAGGGCAGGTCATCGTCAGCCTTGAGCTCCTGGAGCGCACGGCCTCCAAGGTCCAGGTTCGAATTGCCGTAACGGACAGCGGCATCGGCATGAGCCCCGAGCAGATAGAGCATATCTTTGAAGGTTTCAATCAGGCCGAAGCCTCGACCTCACGCCGCTTCGGCGGCTCAGGTCTGGGCCTGGTCATCTGCAAGCGCCTGGTCAAACTGATGGGTGGCGATCTGCTGGTGGAAAGCCGTCCTGATGTGGGGAGCCGGTTCTGGTTTGATGTCTGGCTGAAAGTGGACACAGACGCAACGACAAGGACCCTCCCCGCCAACCATTCAATGCGGGTGCTGGTGGTCGACGACAACCCGATTGCCGCCGAGCTGCTGATGCGCACGGTGGCCGCCCTGGAATGGCAGGCCGACCTCGTCTCCTCGGGTGTTGAGGCCGTGAACAAGATAAGCAAAGCCCTCCATGAGGGAGAGCGTTATGACGTGGTCCTGATGGACTGGCGCATGCCGGATCTGAATGGCATGAGCGCGGCCAAGTTGATTCGCGAGTTGAAAGGACGGCTACCGCCGCCCGTGGTCGTCATGATCACCGCCTACGGGCGCGAAGTACTCGCTGAGAGCCATGATCGAGGCGATGCCCCTTTCGCCGGGTTCATTACCAAACCCGTGACGCCCCGGCAGCTGACCGAGGTCATTGTACGAGCGCTGCAAGGCATCGATACGCCGACTGAGACTCCAGCGCTTGAGTACAAACCTTCAAGGCGTCTTGCGGGTCTCAACTTCCTGGTGGTGGAAGACAACGCCTTGAATCGTCAGGTCATCGAGGAACTGCTGAAATCGGAGGGGGCCTCCGTGCAATTGGCCGAAGGGGGTTTTGAGGGGGTCAACTGCGTGATAACGGGGAACCAGTCCTTCGATGCCGTGCTGATGGATGTGCAGATGCCTGACATTGATGGCTACGAAGCGACCCGGAGAATTCGCGCCAATCCCCGCTTTAGCACGCTGCCCATCATTGCGATTACCGCCAATGCGTCCTCTTCCGATCGGCAGGCCTGTTTGCAGGCGGGTATGAACGGGCATGTCGGCAAACCGATCGATATCGAGCATCTGGTTTCGGTGTTACGGGCACAACTCGATGGAAAAGAGCCCCCGGCACCGGTTGCGCGCCCTGTCGCAAATGATCCGGTCATGGAACAAGACGAACTCATTGAAGACCATGCTTCGATCGTCAAGCGGCTGGATGGAAACCTGAACCTGATACGCAGTGTCCTGAAGATCTTTGGTCCTGATACGGAAAAACAACTCGCGATCCTGGACGAGCAAATAGCGCAGAAAAACCGGGCGGGCGCCGCCAGTGTGTTGCACGCCATCAAAGGCAGCGCTGGTACCATAGGTGCTCTCGCGCTTTCAAGAAGAGCCGCCCAGCTTGAGCAGACGCTGAACGCTGGCGCGGCATCGGCAGCCACCGATCCTCTGCTCAATGGCAGCAGCGCTGAGCTGCGGCAATTGATGCAGGCCAGCCTTGAGCAATTGACCATAGCGTTCGCCGAGCCTGATGGTTCGGTTGAGCCGGCAGGAGAGGCGTTGCCTTTGACTGAATGGCGGCTGCATTTAAACGAAATACTCACGCTACTGAATGCTTCGAACCTGCAAGCCATTGCGGCGGCTGAAGCACTCCTTGCCCAAACGCCAGCGGAACGACTGGCCCGATTCAATCCATTTATCAAACAGGTCAGAGCCTTGGACTTTACGGCAGCTGCACTGAGTGCCTATGAAATGCTGGAGCAAGCTTGACCATGGAGCGAATTCTCGAAGATTGGCTGCTTCATACCAACCGACGCCCCAAGATTCTGATTGCGGACGATCAGCCGACTAATATCCGGGTGTTGTACGAGCTGTTTTCCGAGCAGTGCGACATCTTCATGGCGGCCAACGGCGAGCAGGCGCTGAAGATATGCCAGGCCGAGTTGCCGGACCTGATTCTGCTCGACGTGGTGATGGAGGATATCGACGGCCACGAGGTGTGCCGCCGACTCAAGGCCGATCCATTGACGAGCACGATACCGATCATCTTCATTACCGCGCAGAACCAGGCCTCGGATGAAGTCATTGCACTGGGGCTCGGGGCGGTCGATTTTATTGTAAAGCCCATCAACTCGGTGATCGTCCGTGCCCGGGTCAGAACGCATCTGACCTTGAAGTTGCAGGGCGACCTGTTGCGCGCGAGTGCCTTACTGGATGGTTTGACCGGCGTGGGCAATCGACGCAAGTTCGATGATGATTTGCTCACCAATTGGCGCCAGTGCTTGCGTGACAAGGTGCCCATGTCCCTTATCTTGCTGGATATCGACTACTTCAAGCGTTACAACGACCGCTATGGCCATCAGAGTGGCGATAGCTGCCTGAAATTGGTTGCCAAAACGATTTCCGAGTCGCTCCGACGTCCCCATGACAAGGTGGCGAGATATGGTGGCGAGGAGTTCGCCTGCATCTTGCCGAAAACGAAACTGGAAGACGCGGTCAGGATAGCCGAGACCATCCTGGGGCGTATTCGGGCGCTGGATATCGAGCATCTCGACTCGGAGGTTGATCGTGTGGTCACCACTTCCTCTGGGGTTGCGACGCTGCTGCCGAGCCTCGGTGGTGGTCCGGAGGCACTGTTGGCGGCGGCGGATGTGCAGCTTTATGAGGCGAAGCGTGGGGGGCGGGCGCGGGTTTGTGCGGTTAGGGAGGAGTGAGGTGGGGGAAGCTGAGTTACCCGTGCGTCTCAAACGCTCAGGATTAAAATAGAGCACTTTCCTACAGATCCAGACCCAACACTTCGCCCCCCGCTTCAGTCGCCACAACCGCTTTATCCATGCTCTGATCTTGGAATCACAAGCCTGGTTCAGCCTGACCGACCTTGGTCGCCTGATGGGCAGCCCGTTGGATGAGCGCCTGGCTCGTAAGCTCGACAGCGATCAGCGCCGCGTGCTCCGGCTGAACTATCACGGGAAAATCCAGGACCCCCTGATGGTCAGCGAATCGGGCGTCTACGCCTTGATGGTTCACCATCACATCCCGGAAAACCAAAGCCTGCCGCAATGGCTGACTCATGAAGTCGTTCCTGCATTGAGAAATATCCGGACAAGCATCACTGACCAAAGTCCCAGCTTGAGTTCGCTACACTGCGCGGGTCATGCGGTCAGTCTGTTGCATTGGCAGAACGAAGTGTGGATCAGGTGGCGGGATATGCCGGGGCTGATACAGGCGGCGGAAAGAACTCGGGTCTAGTTGAAACTGGTAATAAGCCGCATCACCGCAGAGAAACGATGATGCGGCTTACTTCAAAAACAATCCTCTCTGGATAGCGCACTAGCATGGGGTGCTAGGGTTCGAGTTGCCCCTTGATAGCCAGATGAAGGCATTGCGGACCAGTGTTTTAGGGAGGTGTGTTGTGACGAGCAAGATCATTGAATCCCTACGCGGTGACTTGACTGCATTGCATAAGGCGGGCGTGATCGACAAGCAGTCACTCGACATCGTCATTACGATGCCAAAAAATGACAAAACAGCGGTGACTGCTGCGAGGAAATGCCAATGGCAATCAAAAGCGACATCTTCGGCTGCGTTGAGCTGAGTGATAACGACGCTGCACGTTTTAAGCCCAATGCACAAGCCAAAGCCTCGTATACACGCGGCTGTACTCTCATCAGCCAGGTACAGGGGCTTCACTCAGACACGATTCGCGACGGCCTGCTAGCACACCCTCGCGTATGACGGTGTAGTATGTTGTATTACACACCACTACATTGAGGTTCCCATGTCCGTTATGTCCCTACGTCTCCCCGACGAGATGGCTGACACCCTCGCAAGCCTGGCAAAAGCTACTGGTCGTAGTAAGTCCTTCCTGGCTATCGACGCCCTACGCGACTACCTGGCTCGTGAAGCGTGGCAGATCGCCGAAATTCAGCGCGCTTTAGAAGAAGCTGATGCGGGCGACTTCGCCACAGACGAGGAAGTGGAAGCCACCTTCAGGAAGTGGGGTGCTGATGCGCGTTGAATGGCTGAAAACCGCACTCAAGAATCTGGATGACGCAGCCGCCCATATCGCGCTAGATAACCCACAAGCAGCTCAAGCCTTCATGATTGAGGTCCGCGCCAGCGTCCAACGATTGGCGCAGTTTCCCGCGATGGGCCGTGAAGGGCGAATTCCAGGAACACGAGAGTGGCCTCTTCCCGACCTGCCTTATCTGATTCCATACCGCATTCGTAACGGTCGCCTGCAAATACTGCGCGTCTTTCATACTCGACGACTACCACCTACCCAGTGGTGAGCTCTGGAACGGCGCCCTGCAACCTGAGTTTTTCAGACGCCAAAAACCACAAACCCCCGACTTTCTCTAGGAAAATCAGGGGTTTGTGTTTTCAGAATGTGGCGGTGAAGGAGACCGCCAACTTGGTGTCCGGCAATGTCCGGCAACGTACATGCACCCTAGATAATACAAGGCCTACAGCCTAGTATCCGTCCATTAGCGTCCAAAGATTTTCCGGTGAATCCCACAGCTAATGGGGGAACAAATGGGGGAACAGGCTCTTGGGCTCAACATTTTCTGGTGAGTGAATACACATGGGAAAACTAAATACAAAGCAGATCGAAAACCTATCTGAGCCAGGCACCTACGAGGATGGAGATGGGCTGCGCCTTGTGGTAAAGACCAGCGGTAAGAAGTCTTGGGTCTTACGGTTTCAGTTGGCCGGAAAACGCCGGGAGATGGGATTGGGTGGATTCCCCGACGTGAAGCTGAAGGATGCACGTTCTGAAGCGGTGATTCAACGACAGCTCCTTCAAAAGAAGATCGACCCTCTCGTTGAGCGCGAGGCCACACGTTTGGCAGTGGCCAAAGCGGTACTCGCCGAACAGGCCAAGGCTATCACCTTCAAATCCGTTGCCCTGGACTACATCGCGGCCCATCGATCGGGCTGGAAAAACGCGAAGCACGCCCAACAATGGGAAAATACGTTAACGACCTACGCCTATCCCGTGCTGGAAAACTTAAGCGCCAAAGAGGTGACCACGGAGCATGTACTCAAAGTGCTCACCCCGATATGGCAGGTCAAGCCAGAAACGGCTTCCCGTGTACGTAACCGAATGGAAATGGTGCTTGATGCCGCGAAGGTGCGGGGACTGCGAGAAGGCGAAAATCCAGCCCGGTGGCGTGGGCATCTCGACAAACTGCTGCCTCCGCGCTCCAAGGTTAAAACCGTGGTCCATCACCCGGCACTACCGTGGGTAGAGATGCCTGCGTTCATGAAAGAAATAAGTAAGCATGACGAGCTCAGCTACAAAGCCATGCAGATGACCATCTTGACCGCGTGCAGAACAAACGAAGTTCTTGGAGCAACCTGGGATGAATTCGATCTAGAGAAGCGAGTCTGGAAAATACCGCCTCATCGGATGAAGGCTGCGAAGGAGCATCGCGTGCCATTGAGTCAAGCGGCCCTGGATCTGCTCAATGGTTTGATCCGGATGCGTGGTAATTCCCACGTATTTCCGGGGGCTCGAGAAGGCAAGCATCTATCCAACATGTCGATGCTCATGGGGCTTCGCCGCATGGGCCGCACTGATTTAACCATGCACGGCTTTCGCTCCACGTTTCGCGACTGGGCGGCGGAGTCGACTCAATATCCAAGAGAGGTCTGTGAACTGGCTTTGGCACATGTGCGGCAAGACAAGGTGGAGGCGGCCTATTTTCGCGGAGACTTGTTTGAGAAGCGTCAGGCCATGATGTCGGATTGGGCCGCATTCGTGACTCAGCCTTCCGGTGAGTAAATTGCCCACTCCAAGCCATCTCCTGCATCGACAAACGATGCAGGAGATGTTGGTTCTATTTTTTTGCCCAAACGATGGTTCCGCGCCTCAAGAACCTCATATTATTTCTAGCTTCATACGATCACACTCAGCCTACACCCTGCCCCATCCGCACTGGCTGCCCCCACGGCGACAGACCTTCCATGCCATTGAACGACGCTACCCCTTCCCGCTCCGAGCCATCTCGGCGCTTCAGCGTCGCACCTATGATGGATTGGGCGTAGCACTCCTCAAACACCCCGCCAGCCTGGCTCACACGCTTCGCCCCTTTTGTTTTGTAGCAATTTCTAAGCAAGCCTCAATTACTGCCTGACAGGGACACTACCGGTACTATGCTTGTGTTTTTCTTTAATGGAGTCGACACCATGCCGGGTGATTATTCACTGTCGGATGTGCTGGAGAGGATGTACACCAACCAGCTGGCCTTGGAAGCTGCCTTGATGGAGCTGACACTGCATGTCGAACAGCTGGGCGCGCCAGAGGTGGGTGATAATGTCCGTGGGGCGCTGGAAACGATTGGTGAAAACGCCGGCCACATCAAACAGGGCTTGGCTAAGCTCAAGGGCTCGAGTGTCGGCTAAGCCTCCTCTATGCCATTTCAGGATCGCTGTCGGTAATCCTAATGATGGGCAGTCTAAAGTGCTCTGACAGGCAGCAATCGGCCAATAGCAGTCGCTCGACGACGTAATGGCGAAATGCTACCTTCGGGGCGAAGCGCTCGGCTGCCTCCCCTGTTTCGGGTGCTCCGTCGAACGGCGCTACAGCCTAATCATTCGAGTACGCAAAATGAACTACAACATTAAAAAATACTCTTCAAAACTGAAGAAAAGAATTCGCATCGGAAAAGATCCAAAGATTTTAGTGGCCGCAATTTCGGAATTTGAGTTGGAAACTGACTCGATTACAAAAAATATCCTTTCAACGACAAAAACTAGAGTTGAATGCAGAAGGGGATGCCACCATTGCTGCAACCTGAGAGTTGAAGTTCTACCTCCTGAGGCTTTTCTAATCGCAAATCACGTCAAATCCCTACCCGTCGAACGAAGAGAGTTGTTGGTAAGTAAACTACGCGAACACGCCATATATGCTAAAGATAAAACCTTTCACGCATACAATAAGGCATGTGCTTTTCTATCAGAAAATGGCGAGTGCCAGATTTACTCCGTACGCCCACATAAATGCCGCTCAAACATATCGACTAGCGTACAGTCATGCATTTCAACGCGCAACGCCGAGGAAGTCCAAGAAATAAAATACCTCCACAACGTAATTACTGCTGAGACAGTTAATAAGTACAAGTCAAAAGGGTGTGTCATGCACCCGACAGAATTAACGCAAGGCGTGTTGGCCGCCTTAGACAATGAGGAACTCCCTGAAAAATGGGCAAATGGCGCGCAGGTTTACGATTTGTTACCGGAAAGGATAATGCTCTAACAACTCTTCAAAAATTGTAGATTATGTTTTTTGGCCAGCTAAATCCTCAGCGTTAACCAGGCGTGAAGGTCCGCTATGGGTCGGTTAGCGACGGCCTGACTTCGACCGTCGCTATGCATGGTCAAGCCTCAGTCTGTTCCGCCATCTCCAGGGCGTCATCGACCTCAATCCCCAGATATCGAACGGTGCTCTCCAGCTTCGTATGGCCGAGCAGCAGTTGAACCGCCCGCAGGTTTTTTGTCCTGCGATAGATCAGTGATGCCTTCGTACGTCTCATTGTATGAGTGCCATACATGGCTGGATCAAGGCCAACGGCTTTCACCCAGCCTTTGACGATACGAGAGTATTGCCGAGTGGATAGATGGTCTGAGGTATGCAGCCGGCTAGGAAAAAGGCAGTTCTCGCTGCGTAGCTGGGCCTGATGTATCCAGGCCGCGACAGCAGACCGTGTTTGCTCAGTGATCTCGAACTGCACTGGCCGCTGCGTTTTCTGCTGCATCACCATGGCTCGTGATGATACGTGCTCGCCATGGGCGACGTCGCGCACGCGGAGCTTGGTTAAGTCGCAGGCTCGAAGCTTGCTGTCGATGGCCAGATCGAAGAGAGCCAGATCCCGAGTTCTTTCTGCAATTTGAAGCCTTACTCGGATGGCCCAGATATCTCTCAGTCGGAGTGGGGTTTTCTGCCCGACCAATTTTCCTTTGTTCCAGGGCTGACGGATGCAGGTAGCGATGATGTTCATGACAAGTCCTCCACGTGTGGAAGGACAAGGATGGCTAACCAGAGCAACGGTCGGTAACCGGCCAGAAGCGGCCAGTCGGATCCTTTCAGAATTGACCAGATGACGGGCAATTCCTGAGTATCTAGCCTATCTACGCTTAGAGGGATGGCATCACTCCGCGCTCGTCCTCTAAGCGATAACCTGTGGCCGGGTATGTCACCAATCCAGCTTTTCAACGCTCTCGTCGTGCACCCGGGCATCCACCTCATAGCCTCGAGCGATATCAGCTAAAACAGCGGACGTCCTGTGCCACTCCAATGCGGTGGCCTTCGAGTAGGCATCATAACGCTTTGCCAGATCGCGCTCTTGGGTTCCCCCGTCCCGGAGTAAACGGCTTGTTACACCTCTGCGGTTTCGATGACCTATACCAAAACCAACTTCCAGGGGTTCACTGCGTACTGATTCGATTAATTCGCGAATCTCCAGCGCCGGCCATATGCCATCCTCACCAACCGGGGAGGCTGAAAGTACTTCCCCAATTTTTTGGTCGGCTATCCAGTCGCGCCCTTTAACTTTCGCCAATTTTCGAGCCCTCTTTACCCAGGACTCAAGAGCGATTGCGTCAATTTTTCCATCTGGGAGCGTACCTGGCACGACATCCCATAAACTAAGAATGTGGAAAGCCTGCGTAGCGGCATTTTTCGCACGATCAGGATCTTGCAGAGCTTCGTCGATAATCCCACTTTCTTCGCTGGGCTTAAATATTGCGCAGATGATCTGAATAAAAAGTTCTGGATTTTCGGCCATGGCTTTGGGAATTAGGGTGGGAGGTCTCTTCGAGTGCTCCAGCAAAGGTAGATACGCCAATTCCAATGCGAGTAACTTAGTAGGTTGCAAGCCTATAGCTGAGTCGAGAAATTTAAGTATTTCTACCAAGTGGTACTGAAACATCGTGGGGTCATTATGGTCTCCTCCTGATTCTAGAGGCTGGGAAGCAGCCTGTTCCAATACATGGATCAAAAAATCCACGGCAATAGACTCAAAACGCTTCTTGGTTCCTATGAAATGGACCGCCTCATGGACTCGCCCCACTTCAATGAGTTTTTTAACAGCGAAGCTATTTTCACTTGACTCGCAATTTATACGATAGTTAGACGCTTGCTGCCAAAATGCGAGCTCGATTTCCGGCCCCGCATCTCTAGCCAAAGTCCAAGTCCAACTATTGATAATTAATGTTTGCAACATGAAGAGAACTGCATCCTGGCTCCAGCCATCTTTGATGGATTTCTCTAATAGCATCTCAAACCACCGATCAGGAATTTCTTTGACATAAGACCCAATGGCGCCTTGTGCCATCCAACGATGCTGAGGGCTAAGGCTATGCAATCCCCGCTTGATTAGTATCGAAAGCTCTTGGTCATTGATACCTGCACGTACAATAGACCTTCCTATAGAAGCTGGATCTTGGACTATTTCAGCGAGTTCGAACAAAGCATCAATGCCATACGCCGTGAGCAGAAGCATCGACTCGAGGCTTCGCTTCTCGCCGACTACCTCGTCGTTTTTTTCCCAATCGGTGGCTGAATTAACTAATTCGACCCCGTGACCAAATAGCCAGCGCACCCGGTCCAGAGGACCGGTTGGGCAGAGTGCCTGATAAACGGCGTCAAGAGCTGCAATCTGAGACTCTGGTAGCGCCCACTCTGCATCGGGGAACTTCCTGTGATGAGTGAGAATTTTACGGAGATGGTTCCATAGTTCTGTCCGGTCGAGTTCTTCAGTGATCTGTGTCGCTGCATCTGACAGGTGTGAGATCAAATTAAGAATATCGGCCTCGGGAATGTCTGACAGACGATCTAAGAGCTGCTTCCATCGCTCCACATTAGAACCCACATCTTCGAGCAGTCTGCGTACTAACTCGTTGGTTCCTTGCCCTATCAAAGTATAAGTTATGAGTTCGACATTAACTTGTTTGTAGTCCCGCCAACGAGTAGTGACTGCAGGGCTAATTGAATCATAGCCGTTAGGAAGAACCGCTCTCATTAGTTTCCATGATTGCTCAGAATGATTCTTCCGAAGACGGTCCAACACCCTAAAGCGTTGGGTCTGGGTAGCATAAGTCTGTGGTAGCCAAAGGAGGTAGAGATTACGCAAGCTGCTACCGGGTCGATTGCCATATCGACCGCCAGGATCGATTGCATCGAGCCTCGCGAGGACATCAGAAACACGACCTAAATTTTCTGGGGCCCAGGCCAAGGACTCTAACGCCCAGAGCAGATCAGAGAGGTGCTCAGTGCTAAATACCCCATCGCTGTCATTGCCGAACAAAGCACTGATGGGCGGAACATCTTGATCCAGACTTTGTTCAATTTCCCTCAAAAACTGCTGAGGAGCTGCCTCCGCCAGTAACTGAAACTCTCTACAAAGTGACCACCATCGTTGCCCATCAGCGTTGTCCAATACCTTGCCTACAATGCGAGCCGGACGAGAAACTGCGTCTGCATCGGTATGTGCATGACCGCCGAATAGTGCCAACATGATTAGTGTTTCACTAAGCCCCTTGCGCAGAGCCTCGGAGTACTCTGGCTTAACGTTTCTAATGGGAGCCAGCCAGCGTTCATTAGGACTCATGGTGTAACGCGGATCAGCCGAACAGAGCACATCTACTGCGGCGGCCTCGAAGTAGTCGATGTCTGCACTGGTAAGGTAGCGAGCAAGCAGCAACCATGCATCTTGAGGGGAAGCAATCTTCCAAGCTCTGCCAACTTTCCGGATGGGACTGTCTAATTGACCGGAATATTGAACAATTTCCGATATTAGGGCGGGGTAAGGGGCGGCCCCAAGTCGAGTGAGAATCTCTCTGTCCGCATCTGAATCGTCTTCCCAGCCACCTGCGAGCATCGCGGCAAGGAGCGCTTTTGGAGGCGCCGATAGAGCCCATTGCGGGGCGCTGCCAGTTTGGTTGGCCATCAACCTACGCAGGACAGCTAGGCTTCGGGAGGACTCTCTCGCAAACCGCTCTGCGTCCTCGCGAGGAAGGTTCGCACTTTGAAGTGCCGCATCTATACCCTCCCGAGTCGGACGCTCCAGTCTTTGAACGTTTATTACTTGTGTATTAGAGCCGTATGCACACAAGACGTGATGGCCCTTCTGTGCGATTGCTTGTGCGAGCCCGGGCTGTAGATCAAGCAACACGATGATTAAGGGAGAAATACTATCCGCTAGCATCCTGGCCATATCAGGTGTCGATGCAACAAGACACCGGGCAATATAGTGTTCAGCAATTTCAGTGGGCAGCTGATTAATTGTTGCATATAGGAATGCGCAAATTTCCTCGGCGGTATCCCCTTGAAGAAACATAGATGCTGGGGGAGACCTGAGCCACGAAAGTATAGCGGCCGAATTTTGGTCCCGATCGCTCAAAATCAAATCTGTCGTCAAAGGTAACTCAGTGGCCAGCGACCATTCCTGCCAGATTTCTCCCAACTCAAGCGTGCCCAAAGGCCGCTTTCCTAGATAGGTAGCGAGCCACCGACCGACAGAAGGGTAGGTCTCAATCCAGTGGACCAAATCCGTACCGTCGTAGGCCCTAACATCTGCCCAGATTTTTTCCGCCTTTTTTTCACCTACCCACTTCTCTTTGTTGGGCCAAGGTCTGGGGGTCACAAATATAAATGTCGAATCAGACTTAATAAGGTGTTCCGAATCGGTTGTACGCTTTTCGTAATCGCTATTGGCTTTGCTATCTATTTTTTCGCGTTGAGTCCCGATTTCCCAACCGCATGATCCGTTAGGCACATATTCGTCACCAATCTCAGCTACTGTGATGCCATCCCAACCGGAAAATTGGATAGCTTCGTCTGATGGAAAATGGACGGAAATGCGCCCCGTAGCTCTCACTAGTTTGGATAATAAGGTAGGCAATGCCCCCTGGCCGTCACGGCGTTCCGCCCATTGGGACAAGTCAGTCAAGTCGACCCAGCGAATTGGAGAGCCTGATTTGCCGATTGGACCTAGAGATGGAAGAAGCGGACCTACGACAGCGCCGCCAGGCGGGAAAGAAATGCCTGCGTTTTCAAGCGCACCTCTTATAGCCTGCGCGTTATTAGGCATCGGTTTACGTTGACCTCTTTCGAAATCCGCCAGCGTGGACGCCGCAATACCGGCTTTTTTTGCGAGATCCTGCTGAGACCAGGCAAGTAGCGCACGCCCTGCACGGACTTGCCTAGCTGTGAGGAATACGGAATCGTCTTTCATGGCGAATCTCCAATGAGGTCATATTATTTATATGACTGATTCTAGGATTCGTCAAATGAGATTTTGATACTTTGTCTTTAGGTCAACCTCTGCAACTTAACAGCAGAGGGCTAGATTCCAGCAACATCGTGACCATGTGTTTTGAGGAGACTCTGTTGAAAACAGTCGGTTTCCACGGCATAGAAGTACATGCCTGAGATTGAAATCCGTATTTTTCGCAGACGGTTAGACTCAGATTTGACGTGGCAGCGCGCAAAAATGGCGTTTTCACCGCTCAATGCATGGCTAATCAGACTGCCCTTGGTGAGAGGCAGCTTCTGGCCGTTTTCTGCCTGATGCAACAGGCAGAAAACGGCCAAAAGCTGACGGTGGCGGCATAGAGCAGGCTGTGTGCTGGGTAGCCTGCTATGGCAACTGAAGGATTTACGCTGAGTGGTATCGAGTTCGGTGGCAAGCGCTGGTACGCTCAATCTTGGTGGTGCAGGTCACTACATCAATAGGTAGGAATGCATGGGAAAGCAAAGTGAAATTGTGCGAAAACACCACTACGTGTGGGCGTACTACCTGTAGTGGTCAACTGATCCCGGGGCCCCGATCTTTCTCCTCTACCCCACCAGTTAGGGGAAGATCCAACAACCCAGTTTTAGCCAGCTTGTTGCCCAGCCTGTCTGCGGCCTTCAACCCAAATTGCCCTTCGGTGGTCGAGAGAAGTTTTTTGAGATTGGTCACTAATTGGGGATGCCACTCGGTTTTAGCCAGAAGCGTAGATGAAGGTAGCCCGGCCTCAGCGTCGCGGATGAACCCCCACAGCAGTCGTCTAAGCCCAAGCATCCATGCATCCTGCGGGGCACCCTGAAGGTGGGTGCTGAGGCCATGCGGTGGCTTATCCATCAAACCCACCACCGCTCGGCACACAAGCTTGAAGCAGTCTTGATAGCGGCCTTGCTGGTCTCGGACCAATGCTGCTTCGGTGAAAAGAGCGACCGTACCTTGACCTGGGGGAGCAGCTTTGCCGGATAGCACTGCCGCCCGTTCAGTCCCCCGGCTGAGGATCACCGCATCTTGATATTGCATGCCCAAGTCATCAATTTGCGCTTTGAACGATTCAAAAAGCTTAGGAAGCTCGGAGTCCTTGTACCCGACGAAATATGCCCCTCCGTTTTCAGGCTCCCGATCGGCTTCATCCTCGCGGCCACAGAGCGAATTGGCGATGCTGATGATTGGAGGCAGTGAGCGGTAATTGCGCGTGAGCTTGAAATCCTTCACCCCAGCACGGTTGTAATAAGTGCTCAGAAACGAACCGTCAGCTCCTGCGAAGCCGTAAATGCCTTGGTTCACGTCACCAATGAGCGAGACATGGACTCCAGCCTTGATGAGCAATTCCAAGATAGCCTGATGCAAGGTGCCCAGGTCCTGGGACTCATCGACCAAAAGCTGCGGATAGCGCGCGCAAGATTGCAGGTTGCCCCACCAACGTTCGGTACACCCAGTACCGACCAAGCTCGTGCGTGTAGGCTCCAATGCGACCCAGGCGTTTGCGCGCCAATGTCGAGAACGTGCTGGACAAGCGTTACTGGAGTTCCGCCGGCGCTTCCGATGACAGCGAACCGGGGTTGACGCTGTCGACACCTCGGACTTATCTGCTGTCGGCGACTGTGGACTTCTGAGCAAGCAAGTTACATCGGCAATTGAATCAGGGCGGTGTGACACCGCCCTGATTGCTTTACACGCGTTACCGATCAAGCGTCGGGGATGCTTTGCAGGTCGCGGATCATCTGCTCGATGACCTGTCCTGCGTGTTCGCCATAGCCATCGGCGTCCATATCGATCCGCCCTGAAATATGCTCGTTATGCTCATCCAGAGTGATCTCGAAAGCGACCCGGCAGGTATCGTTCGGCAATAGCTGCAGGCTCATCCACTGGTTGTCACCCAGGTCGATGCGACTGCCTTCGCTGCGTGAGTTCCAGGCGTTGAACAACTGGGGAAACGGCAGTTCGAAGCCGGCGGTACGCGTAGACATGCCTTCGGGATACAACGCTGCCGGTTCGATGTGCTGCCGCGTCGCGGCATTGATCACCGCCCGCTGCACCCGCTTGACCACTGTTGCCAGCAGTTCGTCGGGTTCATGCCGGGTACTGACCGGGATGGTATTGGACAACGGCCCCACCACAGTCTGAGCGGCAGCATCCGGGCGATTGGCGAAGGGCACTCCCGTCACCACGGTCGCGACCCCACTGACGGCACTGATTGCCCGTTGATAGATGGCCAGCAACAGCGCAAACGGCGTCACGCGCAAGGTTTTGGCATAGTCCAACACCCGGCTGCGGGCAACGGGGGCGGTGAACTTCAGACTCTGCATGCGCCCCTTGCCGCTTATGTTTTTGCTGCGCACTGCATCAAGTCCGTAGGGGCCTGTTCCCGGGTAGATCTCCAGCTGCTGCGCTGTGCTCACGGGCTGCTCCGGCAGGTGCAGCCCCTGGCAATAGTCGTTCCATTCCGTGCAGGAAACCGGGGGCAGGCCCCGGTAATACCGGGTGATGTCGTCGATCAACAGATCAATCGACGCGCCATCGCAGGTATAGATCCAGAAACCGATCCAGACATGCAGGCCAGCCGCGTCGACCGCCGAGGCGATGCGCAGCCCGGGTTCGCCGGCGTGCCGGGCGCGATAGGCGAGGAAGTCCTGATCGCTGATCGCGGCCTGCACCTGGCCCAATTGCTCATGCAACGCCTGACGCAATGCCTGCTCAGTGGGGGCTCGGCCGATCAGGTGTTCCTGTTCCAGCTCGAACCGGGCCGCGAGGATTGGATGTCGCGCCAGGGTCTGGGCCACGGCATCGAATACTTGTGCCTGGTCACACTCTGCGCTGAAGTCCAGACGCAGGGCGCCGCAATAGGCGCGCCCTGTCTGGTCAAGCATCGCCCCGGTCCATTTTTCCCGCAGTCCCGCGACGCTGGACAGCGTCGTGAGGGGGCCCTTGAAGGGCGGGATCAGGTAGTTCTGATGCATGACGGTTTCCTAAGGCTGGGGGCTCGACGGGGCTGGCTCGAGCGCCAGGGCATTGCGTCCGGCCCATATCAGCAAGGCGCCCCCGAGCATGGCCAGCGCCGACACGGCGAAGGCGGCCACGAAACCGTTCGCGGCGATGGTCGGCACGCCACTGTTGTCAGAGACCGCCAGCGCCACGGCTGCCAGCAGGGTGACCCCGAAAACCTGGAACAGTTGCTGAAGGGTGGTGGTGATGCCCGACCCTGCACCGGCGTCGGCCTCGCTAAGGTCGCTGGTGGCCAACGACTGGGCGACCGGGGCGACACAGCCGAAGCCGATGGAGGTCACCAGCATCGCCGGAAGCATTCCCAGCCAGTAGCTGTGCAGGGGCACGCCGAAGGCAAACAAGGCGAAACCCAGAGCCGAAATTGCCAGGCCGACCACGGCGGCGGCCTGCGGACTCCAGCGCTGCATGACGAACTGCGAAAGGAAGATCCCAGGGAAGAAACCCAGGCAGAAGGGCAGCCACGCCAGGCCCGTCTGCATCGGCGTCAGGCCGAGATAGTCTTGCAGCAACAGCACGCCCAGATAGAACAGGGCGCCGGAGGTCGCTGCGAGAATAGCGACGATGGCGTAACCAGCCATGCGCGGAGAGCGCGTCATCAGGCGTGCCGGAATAATGCCGTTTTCCGAACGCTTGCAACGACGCAGTACCACCGCGATGCCCAAAACGCCCAGCAGCAGAAGCGCCATGCGCTGGCCAGGAAGATGCTCAATGCCAGAACCCATCACGGCCATGACGGTCGCGGCGACGGCCACGACCAGGATCAGCGCGTTGCCCAGATCCAGAGAGGTGGAACTGCGGTGGCTGAACTTGGGAATCATGACGGCGGCAGCCACGATCAGGAGCATGACAATCGGTACGTTGATCCCGAAGACCCAGCGCCACGAGAGATAGTGCGTCAGTACACCGGAGAGCAATACGCCGATGATCGAGCCCAGGCCGCCCAGTGCTGCCCAGATGCCAAACGCCTTGCCGCGTTCGGGGCCGGAAGGAAACAGCAGTGACACCATTGCCAGTCCGGTGGCTGACGCCAGGGCTTCACCGAGCCCCTGACCGGCACGGCTGATGATCAGCACGGTGGCGTCTTGGGCGAAGGTTGCCAGTAAGGAAAATCCGCCAAAAATCACTACGCCGACCTGAAAGGTGCGGCGCACCCCGAAGGCATCGCCGATCCGTCCGCCCAGCAGCAACAGCGAACCTGCGGTAATGAGGTAGGCATTGACGACCCAGGTCAGGGATCCATCCGTGAGTCCCAGGTCGTGTTTGATCCGTGGCAGGGCGACGTTCACCACGGTGGCATCCAGCAGCAGAATCAACTGGATGATCGAGATGACAGCGAGTGCCTGCCATCGTTTTTCGTGCAGCGTTGTGTTGGTTGGTGTGTGCATCATGTTTATCCAATCCTTAGATTTAAAGAGGTGTCGACCGGCTTCCGGTCGGCACCCAGGGCTTTCTTCTTGAGCGATCAGCCCATGGCGTGGACGTTGGCCAACGCCAATGAGTTACGGATCATTTTGATCCCGTGGGCGGTGCCGACGCTCTCGGGGTGAAACTGCACGCTTTCGATCGGCCGGGTACGGTGCCGCGCCGCCATGTTGACGCCATCGTCCGAGTACGCCGTGGCCACCAATGGGCTTGATGTTTGCGGCTCGGTGATGGCCAGCGAGTGGTAACGCACCACAGTGACGGCCGACGGTACATCCTGGAAAACGCCGCGGCCGTCATGATGCACCTGGGCGTATTTGCCATGCTGGGTGGTCGGTGCACGGCTGAGCTTCCAGCCGAAATGTTCGCCCAGTGCCTGATGCCCCAGGCAGACACCGAAAATGGCCTGCTGCTCATCCATCGCGCGAATGATCTGCGGGTAGCCATGATCTTCGGGAGTGCCCGGCCCTGGACCCAGAACCAACAACTGCGGTTGCCACTGTCGGTATTGGGCGATCGGATCATCGTTGACGCGAACGACCCGGGTTTCTGCACCCACGGCCGAGTAATACTGCTCGATGACATACACAAAGCTGTCGAAGGCGTCGATCAACATCACTTTCATGCGCAGGCTCCCATCGCTCGGGAAAACGACTTGATCTTCGCTCCCGCTTCATTCCATTCATCCTCGGCCTCGGAGTCAGCGACGACTCCCGCCGCCGACTGCAACACATAGCGTCCGGCGTTGCCGACAATGGTGCGGATCGTCAGTGCCAGCACCGCGCTGTTGGGCCCGGTGATATAGCCGACACAACCGGTGTACAGCCCGCGTGCGGTGCCTTCCAGCTCGGCGATGATTTCCATTGCGCGGACCTTGGGTGCGCCGGTCATGGTTCCCGCCGGGAAATTGGCCACGATCAGATCCCAGACATCGCATTGCTCGCGTACCCTGGTTTCCACAGTGGACACCAGGTGCAGCAAGGACCCGTAAGTGTCCTGCTGCATGAACGAACTCACCTGGACGCCCCCGGGTACCGCGCACCGGGCCAGGTCGTTGCGCGCCAGATCGACGAGCATCAAGTGCTCGGCGGCTTCCTTGGGAATCTTGTCCAGCGGACTGCCGCGCTGATCCTCCCGGCTCATGGTGCCGGCGATGGGCCGGACCTGGGCCACGCCGTCCTGCAGGCGGATCATCAGTTCAGGACTGGATGACACGACATGCAGGTCGGCAAGGTCGAGGTAGTACATGTAGGGCGCCGGATTGACCGTTGCCAGACGCTCGTAAAGATCGATCGGAGCAATCGTCGCGCTGGACACGGCACGCCGGCACAACTGCACCTGATAGATGTCACCGGCGCGGATGTACTCCTTGGCCCTTAAAACGGCGGCACAGAAGTCCTCGCGATCAGTGACGTCCTCGATCACCGCGACTTCAGTGCCGAGTCTTGCAACAGGTGCCGTCACCGGCGGATTGCGCAGCACGGCGAGCAGGGCATCCAGTTGCGCTGCCGCGTTGTCGCCGGCATTGAGTACGTCGATCCGCGCCGGACCTTCGGGAGCTTCGTAGCGGACGACATGCCGATAGACCCGCACCACCACCTCCGGGACATCTGGCTCGATGGCAATCTCCGGCAGGTTTTCGACAAACCGCGCGGCGCTGTAGCCCAGCGCCAGCACCAGCGGAAAGCCCTCCGGCAGGGCCAGCGTCTGGGTGACGCGTCGCAGGCGTTCGCACAGGCTCGCCTGCGAATTGTTCAGCAACTGCTCGCACGCGGCCAGGGCCCACTGGAACGGCGCACCGGTCGACAAGTGCCAGGTGTCGTTGACCAGTTTCAACTCCAACAACAGGTCGATCATGAAGGTGGTCTGGTTGCCATCGACCGGCAGAAAACCCGCACCGGTCTCGAACAATGCCGGGCACGGATACAGCCCCAGCAGGCCTCGCCGCACCTGGGCGAGCGGCGCCGCATCGCTGATTTCGTGGTGCTCCACGCTCCACAGGGGGATGGGTTGTAATGAGCTCACAGGGCGGGCTCCCGTTGATCGCGGATACGTGCGTGCTTCCAGGAAATGTAGGCACCGGTCTCGGTCCTCGGGTCCAGGTTCTGTGCCAGTTGCAATTGGACCGAGGTGCCGAAATGGCCGGCCATCTGCTCCTGTACCTCGGCCAGCGAACGCTCACCGATCCCTGCCACCATCGACACCTCGACATGGTCGCTGCCGTCGCTGGCGGAACAGATCCTGACCTCGTAGCCGGAGACCCACTCGGCCGCCGTCAGCACCGCCGACTCGATCAGAGCCGGGAGTACCTGGCGACCGGCCAGGGTCATCACATCACTCACCCGGCCAAAGACCCGCAGGCAACGCGAACGATTGCCGCATCCGCATTCTTCGGCAGAATGCAGGCGCGCCAGGTCGCCGGTGCGGTAGCGGATCAGCGGTTTGGCGCCGGGTACGAGCATCGTCAGGCACAGCTCGCCGATATCGCCGTCCATCCCGGGCACCGGAAGAATCTCCGCCAGATAGTTGGTCTCGGAAAAGTGCAGGTTGCCGTTCGGGCAACCGGTGGCCACCGCGTGAGCTTCCTGAGAGCCATACAGGCCGTGGGTGCAATGCGCATCCCAGACCCGGGCAATATTGCTCAGCATCTGCGGCGTGCACAGTTCGCCCAACACCATGATCTGCCCAACTGCTGTCGCGCGCGGATCGATCCCCTGACTCACATAGAGGCGGGCCAGGGCCAGCGCGACGGCGGGTGAGCAGATCAGCGAGCGGACACCGAGGTCGTTGATCAACTGGGCGGCTTTGACCAGGCCGACCCGAGGGCTTTCCGGCCATAGCCGTACGTAAGGAATGCCCAGATTGCGGCAGACCTCGCCATAGGTATCGCCGAACGCGTAGAGCTCCGACGGCCCCATGATCGCGGTGAGGGCATGAGTGGTGCCGAAGGTCGACTGATACAGGTCGGCAACAGCCTTCTGCACATAGGCGCCGCTGGTTTCGACATCGATCGCCGCGCGCGGGCAGGGGGTTGGCAGCCCGGTGGTCCCGGTGGTCTCGTAGTACACCGCGATCTGGTCGAACGGCAGGCTGCAGACCGAGCGGCCCACGGCGCGCAGGTCGTCCTTAGTGGTGAACGGTACGCCGTCCAGCGCCGGCAAGGCGCTCGGACTGCCCGCTTGCGAGCGCAGGTGATCGGCATAGAACGCCGAGCGTTGCGCGACATAGCGCAAGACTTCCTCGGCCCGTTGCTGCCCGTTGGCCTGCAGCGTCTGCGGCGTCGTGCGTCCATCCAGGTAGGCGTCCACATCATCCAGCCATTGCTGGTGCAGGTTGTCTCTGATCATGACTGGGTCTCCGCGTTCAGGCACTTGGCGAACTCACCGATGGTCTCGGTGAGCATGAGGTCCTCCAGCTCAATGGGCTGTGACAACCTGGAGCCAAGTTCGACCTTGATCTTCATTGCCGACAGCGAGTCGCCGCCCATGTCGAAGAAGTTGTCGTCGGGCAGTACTGGCTGTCCGAGATGCTGGCTGATCACACCAATCACGATGCGCAGGGTGGATTGCGAAGCCTTGCCATTGGGTTCTTTCATGTCATTCCTCATGGTTTCTCGCAGGGCCAGCACATCCACCTTGCCGTTCTTCGACAGGGGCAAGCGGGGCAACGACTGGACAGTTTTCGGCACCATGTACGCGGGCAGCCGTTGGCTCAAGGTCAACGTGATTGCAGGCGCCAGTCCGGGCTCGCCGACATACACCAGGGCAATCTGTTTGGGATGCCCGTCGGGCCCCGGCAGTGCTATCGCACAGGCCCGCGAGACGCCGGCGCAGGACTCGGCGACGCCCTCGATTTCTCCCAGCTCGATGCGCAGACCATTGAGCTTGATCTGGTTGTCGATACGTCCGAGGATCTCGATTTCGCCGTTAGGCAGGTAACGCCCAAGGTCGCCGGTGCGGTACATGCGCCGCCCGCTGCGCGGGTGCTGGACAAAGGCCTTGCCGGTCAGTTCCGGCTGGCCGATGTAGCCACAGGCCAGGGAAACATCGCTCTCCACCAGCATTTCCCCGGGCACCCAATCCGGGCAATCGGTCCAGTCGTCGGCCACGATGTGGTAGACAGAGTTACGCATGGGCGCGCCGTAGATCACCGAACGCACTCGCTGGCCTTCTTGTTCGTCGATCTCGTGCAGCACCGACCAGTTGGTGGTCTCGGTGGGACCTCCGCAGGAATACAATCGCGCGTTCGGATACAGCGCCCTGGCGCGTGGCAACAGTGGCAGTGGAATCCAGTCGCCCGCCATGACGATGTTGGCCAGCGAATCCACCGCGCAGAAACTCCGTGCAGTTTCCGCAACACTGCACAGCAGGTCCATGATCGCCGGAACACAGGCCCAGAAGGTAACGCCGTGACGCCGCTGGAGTCGTAGCCAGGCATCGGGGTCCGGGCCCGCCGCCTGAGCTGGCACCACCACCGAGCCGCCGTGCAGCAGGGGGCCGAAGATATCGAAGACCGACATGTCGAAATGCAGGGCGGCAGTGGCCAGATGGCGAGTGGAGGCATCCAGGCCAAAGCGCTCGACGACGTCATAAACGTGGTTGACTACTGCGGCCTCTGGGATCTCGACACCCTTGGGATTACCGGTAGAGCCGGAGGTGAAGATCACATACGGCGAGTAGTCCGCAGCCAGAGGTGCGAGAGTCAGCTCCGTGTGCTCGGTAGTCCAGTAATGCAGGTCCTCATCGGTCAGTACCAGCCGCTGGATCTGCTCCGGCAACGGGGTATCGATACCGGCGATAACCGTGTGCACTCCGGCCTGCGACAGCACTGAACGAATACGCTCGGACGGCAGATCGATATCCACCGGCACATAACCGACCCCGGCCAGCAGGCAGCCATAGACAGCCGCGTAGTGGCCGCTGCCCTTGGGCAGGACGATGCCGACAAAACGTTCATCAGGGTTACGGGTGTGTTGGATCATCTTGCTGATCCGTGCTGCGGCCCGGCCGATTTCACCCCAGCTGTAGCTGCGCTGGGTATCGATCACTGCGGTTTCCCCGGCGCGCTCGGCAATCCGTGCCAGTAGCAGGTCACGCAAGTGAACCTGCGGCACGGGGGCCTGAGTCGCGTTTACGGCGCGGCGTACGTCAATCTGCGCGGCGGGGCGCAGGTCAAGCCAGGTGCGTTGCCAGATCTCGCTGTCGTCGGCCAGTTGCTGCAGCAATGTGCTGAATGCGCCGAACATCGACTCCACGACTTCGGGACGAATGACCCCGGTGAGGTAATCCCATTTGAAGTACAACGTGCCTTCGGATTCGCGCAGTTGCACATCGAGGGTGACTTGCGGTGTCTGCGAGACGCCGTAAACCTCTGGCCCAAGCAGCGCCGCATCATGGCGTCCTGGGTGCCCGAGCAGGCTGGTGAGGACGATCGGCATCAGTGGCGCGCCGCCACTGCGCCGGACCCGGGCCAGCTCGCGCAGCACCTCGACACCGTTGAACAGGCGATGATCCAGTGCCTGCCATATGGCGCCCTGCAGTTGCTGGCCACGAACCTCGAGGGTGTCGGCGGCCGCGGTTTCATAGGGCACCAGCAAGGTGTTGGTGAAGTCACCGACAACCTGGTCGATATCGACAGTGACGGGCATCCGGTCGGAGACCGGGAAGTTCAGGGTGAAGCGGTCTTCTTCGCCCCAGCAGCGCAACACTTCGCACAAGGCCAGCGCGACCACGCCGGACGGAGAGATGTTGCGCGCCTGCGCCCGGGCCTGCAGTCGCTCCCAGGCATCGACGGCGAGGGTGCCTTCGTGTCGCTCGAAGTGCGACGTGCCGCTGAACTCTCCAGGCTCCAGTTGAGGCAGGCGCGGGGCTGCCGGCAGGTGATTGATCTTCTCCAGCCAGTATTCGCGGTCGGCCTGGTACTGGGCGCTCTTGAGCACTTTTTGCCGATAGGCGACGTAGTCATGGAAGCTGGTCTGCAGCACCGGCAGTTGTGGATCATCTTCCAGATACAGATCGATCAGGTCGGGAATGATCACCTGGAAAATCGACCAGGCGTCGGCGATCAACATGTCGATGCACAGATGCACCCGGCTGGCGCTGGCACTGATGCGACTGATGCGGAACTGGAACAGCGGCCATTGCGTGGTGCCGATTTCTTCGTTGGCCATGCGGTCGCGAACCGCATCGATCTCGCGCTCGATCTGCGCGCCGTCCAGAGCACTGAGATCGACATATTTCACCGCTTGCGTGCCGTCGACGTCGCCGATGCTCTGGCGGCCGCTGGCATCGATGGTCAGGCGCAGCATTGGATGGCGTTGCACTAGCAACCCCACGGCACGGGTGAAACGCTCGCTATCGAGGGCTTGCACTTCCCACTCGAAATACCCCTGGCAGCCGACGCCGCCGTAGTCGTAGAACGAACCACGACCGATCCACAGCGCCTGCTGGCTTTCGTTGAGCTCGAACGGCAGCCATTGCTGCTCTGCCGGTAAGTGCTCGAACGTCGGCAACTGAGTGTTGTGCGAGGCATTGGCCAGGAGCACCAGATTCGTCAGAACCGGCTCCTCGAGGAACGCCCCCATTTGCACATGAATGCCATGCTTGCAGGCCAGTTCGCCGACCATGCGCAAGGCGCGCAGGGAATCGCCACCGGCGTCGAAGAAGCTCGCCTCTAGCATGGCTTCGTCACAGAGCGTCCAGGCCAGCCAGCAGTCACGTACCGCGTGGTCTGCCGGGCTCTGCGGGACAAAAACGGTCTGGTTCGCATCGCGCTCGATCGGGCTGACCTGCAACGCGCTGTAGTCCACCTTGCCATTGCGCCCGAGGGGCAGGGCTCTGGTCACGATCTGGCCGGGTTGGGCGGCCGGGTGCAAGCGCGCGGCCAAGTGCTGGCGAACCCGGGCGACCACTTCTTTGGCACCGGGAGCCAGCTCCAGGAACAATGCCAGCGTCGCTCCGAGGTCATT
>Ga0209888_1000080_pt1 | contig 65502 bp, 61 predicted proteins | sample OrgsoiDNA_201059_FD_185807 | JGI IMG/M metagenome (GOLD analysis project Ga0209888, IMG submission 185807) | Permafrost soil microbial communities from the Arctic, to analyse light accelerated degradation of dissolved organic matter (DOM) -... | ecosystem: Environmental > Terrestrial > Soil >...
CGCGATCAAGAACCGTGACGCCCTCGGCGCCCGGCATGCGTCGCTGGTGCAACTGGACGATACCCGCGTGGCGCTGGATACCGTGATGAATGTGCTGACGCCGCTATAGCTGGGCGCAACGCTCTGCTGCTCACCACGCCCCTTCAGCGGCGACTTGCCAGTGCAGAAACCCGCAAACGCCTGAGCTCGTTCGGGGCGGTGTACACGAACCCTTTCGACGGTTTCAGCCACTCAGTTCAAATGGCTCTTAGGTTTCTGTGCCCACCGCTCATCTCAAAATCATCGACTTTTTGAAATCACACCATTCATATATTGATTTAAATCGCGCAAATCCTGAATCCTCCAAGGGTACGGTGATAGTTTCACACCATTCTCTCGCAACGTTTTTGGAATCAAGTCTCCATTTGGACGAAGTATGATCGATGACACGATAACGCCCGGATAATCATTTAGTCGCTTTTTGAAAGCGGATGTTGTGAGGTCAGGCGTAGGAGGATTGCTTTTATTAGCCAATGGCCCTGTTCCTTTGAGATCGGCTCCGTGGCACATCGCACATCTCTGTGAATAGAGATTTTTCCCATTGAGATTATCCGCGAAAGACAGTGATGTCTGAATGAGCGATAAAATACCTAGTGAAGCGATGAATACTATTTTCATTTTTTATTGTGAACTCCTATCACAATCCCCCCTCACAAACTGATTACGTCCGAACGCCTTGGCGTTATACAGAGCCTGATCTGCCACCTCAATCAACCCTTGCAAATGGTCCAGTTGAGACCCCGTGGCTGTAGCAATGCCAATACTCACACTTAGCCGTCCGAACGGGCTGGTGTTGTGCGCAATGCTCTCTTGCTTCAAACGGTCGAGGATAAATTGCGCCACCACCGCGGCACCGTCACTGTCGGTGTCAGGCATGATGATGCCCATCTCCTCTCCGCCATAACGTGCCACCAGATCTGACGGTCGCCTTATGCACGCCTCGAAGATTCTGCCAACCCTCTGCAGGCATGCGTCTCCTGCCACATGCCCGTGCGAGTCGTTAAAGCGCTTGAAGTAGTCGATATCAATCATCAGCAATGCCAACGTCGTGCCCTCACGCTGTGCTCGCCGAGCCTCCATGGCGAGGCTCTCATCAAAGCAGCGCCGATTTGCCAAACCGGTGAGGGCATCCTTCATCGCAAGCAACTCAAGCTGTCGATTCGATGAGAGCAACTGCTGCTGAGCTCCACGCAACTGATCTTCTGCCTTGGTCCGCCGACGGATATCCAGGATCAAAAACCAGCCGATGAGACCGGTAAGCCCCAGCAGCCCCGCCACCACCACCGCCGACAGCAGTGCCTCCGTTCGCCACGCGGCGAGGGCTTCGTGCTTGCCTAGTGCCACAGTAGTTATCAGCGGCAGCCGGTCACTCTTTCGGAAGGCGTAGAGCCGTTCCACGCCGTCCAGGCTGGAGGTAAACGACGCGGTGCCGACTGATCGATCGACAAGATACTTTGCATAGATGGGCGACTTGGAAAAGTTGCGCCCCATGTCCTGCTCGCGGAAAGGATAGCGAACCAGCAACGTACCGTCGGTATGGGACAAACCGATAGCTCCCTCCTGCCCTACGTCAATCTTTCCAAACAACCGCAGGAAGTTTTCAACCCCCAAGGTGACCGCCACTACGCCGGCAAATTCACCGCGAGGATCATTGAAACGCCGGCTGACAGTGATCACCCATTCCTGATTAGATCGGCTCTGGATTGGCGGACCGATAAAGATCTCACGGGATGGATCGTCACGGTGATGAATGAAATAGGCACGATCAGTGCTGTTCGCACCGGCTGGAATCGGCCGGTTGGAGGACATCAACCAGCGCCCCTGATTATCGTAGATCGTGATACTGCTGAGCTGTGGCATCAGCGGCTCCTGGCGGCTGACCAATGCACTCAGCCGCTGAATCTGCGCAGGTCCGCTCCCTTCGGTTTCCAGGCGTTCGACAAGCCCGAGCAAAAGCAGCGAGCTTTGGCGGACGATGCCTTCGGAATAAGTAGCAAGCGCCTGGGTAAGGTTCAAGCCATGGACGTCCACTTCCTCCAGTGCACGATCTCGAGAAGCCAACACCTTCCAGACAGTCAGTGACGCCAGGGAGCAACCGATAACCAACAGCAAAAGCACAACCAGGTGGGTATCACGCTTCACGTTACTACCTTATGAAAAGTCCTGCTTTCCGTTTCAGCGACAATTGGACCAGGGCAATAGCGGCAGCCACTCGCCCTCTTCTTGAACAAGGATACAAGTAGTCGTGGACCGCTGCAGCAACAGAGTCATGAGGGAGGAAAAGGTACATTTTACTTCGCGTCACGGTGACTAGGTAATGCCATTCAGAGCTTTTCAGAAAGAAGGCTCACACAGGGTGACACAGCGATAGGAATAAGTGCCCGCCAGCTCTATCGGAAGAGTTCGACCTTCCACGAATGCGACGGGTCGTCCGAGTCTGCGCGGCGGTGAAGGCCGAGCGCGGAACCCTCGACATCGTCTTCGCCAATGCCGGGGCAGGAAGCCAGCTTTGGCAGCGAGGTCGACGCCGGCAGTAAGCCGCGCTCCGATCATCTGACGCACGCTTGCTTGTGGGTCTGCCTGACGCCTTCCGGCTCGGGAAGGCGTTGTGCTTGACAGGCAGTCGTTGAGCTCAACAACCAACGCAGGTAGTCGAGATGCAACGCCTACTTGGGTTTATCCGCGCAGTGGCATTTGGAAGCCGTGCAAGGTTCGCCATTCGGGTGATGGTCGGCGCACGCGTGGCAACAGTAATGCTTGCCATGACGCACGACCGCATGCTCGCCAATCTTGCAGGTGCAGTGCGGACAGGCGCAGGTTTGCTCATTCATGATCGGACTCCAGTTGTCGGGTGGTCGCCAAGCGTTGTGGTGCAACGCGCATGAACAGCTGACTGACACGATCCATCATCAGCCTCCACTTACGTCTTCGCCATGCTCTTTTGTCATTGCCTCGGAGTCATCGCCAAGCTCAGCAGTAACAAGCCTAGTCCATCAGCAGGGAGGTGCTACAACTCGGCGACGACGTGAACGTACAAGCTATAGCGCCAACGATGGCTTTGATGCCGTCGCAGGGTGTCGCCAATTGCGCTCCCCATGCGATGGGTGGCCCGAGCCGGTCGAGGCCGGTTACAAAGCGAGCTTATGCTAAATCACTATTTGGCGAGAACCGCAGGGCGTACTCTTTTGGGCTCACTCCAATTCGCCTTATGAAGGCTTTCCTCAGTACGTCTACGCTGTGGTAGCCACTTCGACGCGCGACCTCCTCCATTGACCGCCCCCCCAGCTCGATCGACCGACAGGCGGCTTCTATCCGGAGGTCTTCGACGTACTTAGCAGGCGTGGTTTGCAACTCTCGCTGGAACAAGCGTATTAACGTCCTGACGCTTGTGGAGAGCTTGTCTGCCAATATTTCGACCGTGAGCTCCGAGTTCAAGTGTTCACTGATCCAAAGACATAGTTCATCCAGACTCGAACCGGCTGCGTGCTGCGATTGGAGAGTCATACTGAACTGTGCTTGTCCACCAGGACGCCGTAAAAACAAAACAAGATTTTTTGCGATCTCCATGGCGACCTCATCCCCCAAGTCTTCGCTGACCAACCCGAGCGCAAGATCGATACCGGCCGATATCCCAGCCGAGGTATAAACGTTACCGTCTTTGACCCAGATTGGATTCGGATCAACCCGTACCTTGGGATAAAGCTCTGCCAGGCTCCTGGCCATCCGCCAATGAGTCGTTGCCCGCCGACCATCCAAAAGCCCCGCATCAGCCAAGGCAAACGCGCCCACGCATATCGAGCACACACGCCGAACCATTGTGGACTGTTCTCTGAGCCACTCGATAACCGTCTCGTCTATTTTCTTATCCATGGCATTCCAACCCGAAGCCACAATCAACGTGTCGATTGGTCTTTTCTCACGACGTTCCTGCTCAAGTGTTTTGTGCGCCATCAGCGCAATGCCCGTGCTGCTCTCCAGACGCTCATTGGCCCCTGCACAGACCAGCTCCAGGTTGTAGGGCGCAGCGTCACCTCGGTGCTGCTGGTTGGCAAAGGCAAACACCTCCGCCGGGCCAATGACGTCGAGAGAGTCCACAGGTGGCACCCCCAAAATAACCACTCGTTTTTGCGTCCCGCAGACAAGCAGATCGCTTGCTTTCGTCGTTTTGCTCACCGCTATCTCCCGCGCATTCAGCGTCTGGATATTGGCACAAATCGACCGTAAATAGTCAACTATGCCACCTGGGGATATTTAGACTGAGCGGCGAGTCAACTTAACTCTCAGGAAGCAAACATGAACACACCAGTCACCATTGGCGGCTTCAGCGCTCCCGATTCCGAACTCGCCCGCAAAGCCGCTTCTCTCGTTGAACGCGCCCACTCAAAACCGATGTTGAACCATGTGCACCGGACATGGTGGTTTGCCGAATTCCTCGGTAAGACGCGCGGCTTCACGTATGACCGTGAAACGGTCTACCTCGCGTCGCTTCTGCATGACCTCGGGCTGACGGACGAGTTTGCTGCCGAGCAACGCTTTGAAGTGGATGGCGCGGATGCTGCCAGCCGTTTTCTTGTAGCCAACGGTTACGCGGAGTCAAAAGCAGAGCTGGTCTGGGATGCAATCGCACTGCACTCCAGCGCTGGAATTGCGGTCCGCAAACAGCCAGAAATCGCTCTCGTCTACATGGGCGCCCATGTCGACATCATGGGAATGAGTTTGGAGGAGATCACTCCTTCGTTGGTCGACGACACACTTCAGCTTTACCCCCGTATAGGAATGAAAGCAGCCTTCACTGCGGCATTGGCTGAAGTCGGCAGGAAAAAACCGTTTACGGCAATTGGTTCAGGGATCGGTGACATTGCGCGTCGGCACGTCCATGGTTTCCATTGTCCGAATGTATGTGACCTGATCGCAGACGCCCCCTTCGACAGCTGATTACACCATGCGCCTCCTTTTCCACATCTGCCTTTTCGAGAAATCCATTTTATGACCAAGATAGCTATCGTCTATTTCAGCGGTTACGGGCACACCGTCAAGCAGGCCGAAGCGGTGCAGCGCGGCGCTGCCTCTGTGCCCGGCGCAGAAGTGACCGTACTGCGCATCGACGAACAGGGCAACTTACCCAATGGGGCGCTTGAACGCCTGGCCGATCAGCACGCGATCATCTACGGAACCCCCACTTACATGGGTGGCCCGGCTTGGCAATTTAAGAAGTTCGCCGACGCCACGTCCAAGCTGTGGTTCACGGAAGCACTAAAAGACAAGGTGGCCGCAGGCTTCACGAACTCCGCCTCGGCCAACGGCGATAAGCATTCGACCGTGCAATACCTGTTCACTTTGTCTCAGCAACTGGGGCAGGTCTGGGTGGGTCTGGGCCTGATGCCATCCAACAAGAAGGACAGTACTCGAGACGATGTCAATTATGCGGGGGGGTTTGCGGGTGCATTCGCGATCTCGCCTTCGGATGCATCGCCCGAAGAGGCTCCTTCCAGCGGCGATCTGCGTACTGCCGAAATCCTTGGCCAGCGCGTAGCAGAAATCGCGGGAAAGCTGTCTCGCTGAAGTTTCTTCGCTCGATAGAAAGCTTCGAACGTATTGCCCTTTGGGTGATACGTTCAGAGCCCCCTGATCCTCGCCCACCCTCGCATGCGTGCGTCCCGGATCTCCATTTTATACAGCCATCAGGCTATCCAAGACGAAAAACCACGTCGTAACCGACCCAGGCTCACGCTGATCTGGCAGGTGCGTGACTCCGTTGTGCGCGGCGGTACTGGATCGGTGAAATCCCCCGCGCCAACTTGAAGGCACGACTGAACGAAAATTCCGACCTATAGCCAACTTGCAAGGCAATCTCGCCAAGTCGCAGCTCGGTCTCCTCCAACAGTTGCGCGGCAATTCCCATGCGCCAGCGCGTCAGGTATTGGTGTGGTGGCTCGCCCACCAAGGCGCAGAAGTTGCGGGCAAAAGCAGCACGCGACAAACGAGCCTCTTTGGCGAGTTCCACCAGTGTCCATGCACGCTCAGGAGCTTCGTGTATACGCGCGAGAACCCGTGTCATCTGCGGTGAGCGCAAAGCTGAAAACCAGTCGTTTGCCGTTGGAGAAGCCGCATCGGCCCAGCCGCGTATGAAGTAAACGAACAGGGACGAGAGCAGGTTGCGCACCACGATTTGGTTGCCGAAGTTCGGCGTCTCCACTTCATGACGCAGCATACGCAGCGTATCGCTCAGTGATGAACTGCCAGGTTCCATTCCGGCGCGCAAAGACACCGACTGCGGTAATGCCCGCAGCGCAGGAAGCACCAGATGCTGATCCACGTTGAACTGACCGCAAATCAACGTAGTGGCCTCTGGATGGTTGTCAAAGACACCATCGCGCAGGGCGAGAAAGGATTCGAGCGGTATGACCCGACCGCGCTTCGAATACGCAACTTCATGCGCATGGCCACGCGGGAACATGACCATTTCACCAGCCTGCAGCTCGATGGTTGCTGCATCGGCTTGGCGGACGAAGGCTCGCCCCGCCGCGACGAAATGAAACACAACGGCATCGCGAGCTTGCACCGCAAACCCCCATGGCCCTGCCACGCGCGTGCGCGCCAGTACCAAGCCGTCGGCCCGAACCGCTTTCAACCAACCATTCAGTGTGTCCATCACCTCATACTAACAGAATGAGACGAATTGGTATGTGTTAGTGAGTTTTAGATATGGTTCATCTCCCTGGCGGCTGATGCAATACAACTCATCACAACCCAAAGGTGAAACCATGAATAGAGATCGTATCCAAGCCGCAATCGACACCGTCTACGCGCGAGTCTTCAACCAAGGCGAGTCTGAACTGCTGGCAGGCCTGGTTGCTGGCCCGTATATCCAGCACAACCCGCTGTTTCCAGACGGCACAGCTTCCATCGCCGGCTACATCAAGCAGGTTGGTAAAGTACCGTGCGAGGTTAAGCGCGTTGCGATAGACGGCGACCTGGCGTTCATCCACGTGCGCTACCTGGACTGGGGCGGCAAGGAAACCGCGGGCGTGGACATCTTTCGCTTCGATGCCGATGGAAAGATTGTCGAACACTGGGACGTACTGCAACCGGTAACGGAAGCGGCCAACAACACGAACACGATGTTCTGAATGGGAGAATGGCGGTGGCATGGCCCCATGCATAGGCGGCCAGCCTTGAAGGCAACACCTCCAGTTTAGTGATCTTGTCACCGCTGTTTTTTATCGAACCCACGGCACTGGCGCAGGTACGGCGAGGCAGAACCGATAGAGCTCTGTCACCCGCAGCGGGAAGGCTTCAAGCTACCCAAGGAACTCATTATGACGAACCTGATAAACCCGGACAGTATGAAGTTCATCGAAGTCGATGGCTTGAAAATCCGCTTTCAACGTAACGGCGTTGAAGGAGGAATTCCTATCGTACTCACGAGCCCCTGGCCAGAAAGCCTATACGCCTTCCAGCGAATTTGGCCGATTCTCAGCGCGCAAGCGCCCCTCCTTGCATTCGATCTTCCTGGCTTTGGGCTCTCGGAAGGCCGGCAGCAATTGATGTCACCCCGAGCCATGGGGGATTTTATTCCCAAGATTCTAGCGGCGCTCGGCCTTGACCGTGTCCATGCCGTCGGACCAGACGTAGGTACCTCTGCGTTTCTATTTGCGGCCCAGGCCCAACCGGAGCTGTTCGAGAGTTTGGTGGTGGGCAGCGGCGCCATCGATGCAGCACTCACGACAGGTGCGTTGAAGGACATTATCAACGCGCCATCTGCAGTCGTTTTCGAAGACATCAGTGGTGAGACATTCGCAACTGACGCGATTGACTCGATGATGAAGTCCAAGCCGGAACCTCAGGCCCTAAAGGACTATCAGGCGGCTTCATCTGGCCGGCGCTTTATCGAAGCGGTGGCCTATGTGCGCGCCTACCCTGCCGACCTTCCAATCCTGCACTCGGCACTCCCCAGAACTCAAACCCCAGTCCTGAGCATATGGGGTGTACACGACCCGCTCGTACCTCCTGAAAATGCCGACGTACTGAACAGGTCGTTGCCGAGAACTCGCTCCTTGCTACTCGACAGCGGTCACTTCGCCTGGGAAGACCGCGCGCAAGAGTACGCCGCGGCGATCCTGGAATGGGTGCGAGGCGGCTACAGAAACGTCTAGCAAAAGCGTGCTGGTGTTCAGTCCCGGAAAGTCATAGTGCATCCTTGACCTCTCAAAAGGAGGATGCATTTTGGAAGGACGTATCCATGGCTCTGTAGTGGCCTAGTGAAAGCGGACACTCATTTCAGCGGGTATATCATGCAGCTGGCACGCCTACCTGTTGCAACGTTTTCCTGAACGGAACTCAATCGATCTCAGTACTCATTGCAATTCCCTTGTAGTGTTCCAGCTCAGCCAGTCGCTGGATCAGCGCCGCGTGGACACGCTCATAAGCACCGCTGCCCAACAGCAGACGCCGTGGCGCGGAATCAGCGTCGGCGATATCCAGCATGGCTTTGGCCATTTTCTGCGGATCTCCTGTAAGGGGAAAAGCACCGCTGGCGATTGCTCTTCGCACATCCCCGGCAGGTGTCTGATCGTATTCAGCCATCACGGGAGGACTGACCAGGGCGGCGGCAAAATTCGTGCGCGTCGGGCCCGGCTCTATCAGGGTGATCTGAACTCCAAAGGGCGCAACTTCCTGCGCGACTGATTCGACAAAACCCTCGATGGCCCATTTACTGGCATGGTAGAGACTGAAGTTGGGATACGCCAACTGCCCGCCCTCCGACGAAACCTGCAGAATTCGACCACCCCCTTGTCGACGGAGAAAGGGTAAGCAAGCGCGGATCACCTGGATTGAGCCAACCAGATTGGTTTGCAATTGCTGATCGATTTGTTCGTCGCTGCATTCCTCTGCGGCGCCAAATAATGCGTATCCCGCGTTGCTGACGACGACATCAATGTGCTCCAGCTCAGTGAACGCTTGGTGAATCACATGCCGAATAGCGGATGTGTCGTTCACATCCAGTGCAGCTGTCCACAGTTGTGCACCGTAGCGTTCCTTCAGGTGACTGAGTGCGTCCGGCTTGCGCAAGGTAGCTGCCACGCGATCTCCCCGTTCCAGCAATTGCTCAACCACCGCCAAACCGATGCCAGACGAACTTCCGGTGACTAACCAGGTTTTATTCATGCGCGTGTCCTCCACATAGCGAGCCGGATTGGCTAGCGAGTGTCAAACGCTACGCGCTTGTGACTACTGTTACTATCGAGCGGAATGCGGATGACCTGATGAAAAATAGCCATGAATGAACTCCCCCTGTCACTCACTGATTTACGTGCGTTGGCTCTGATCGTTTCTCACCGAAGCTTTCGCAAAGCGGCAGACGACCTGGGCTTGTCGGCGTCTACCCTCAGCCATTTGATGAGAGCGCTGGAAGCACGGCTAGGGGTTCGATTACTCAATCGCACAACGCGCAGCGTCTCTCCCACGGCAGCGGGTGAGCGCCTGCTGAGTCGGCTGACGCCGGTGTTGCGCGAGTTTGCGCTGGCTGTAGATGAAGTTAATGAGTACCGGGAGCTTCCAAGTGGCACCCTGCGGATCAATGCGAGCGATCAGGCGGCGCGCGTTTTGATGGCGTCTGCCCTGCCTGAATTTCTCGGACGTTTCCCCCAGATGTCGGTTGACCTTGTCACCGATGGCCGCTTGGTTGATATCGTTGCCAACGGCTTCGACGCGGGCATCCGTTTAGGTGAGTCAATACCTCAAGATATGATCGCAGTGCCGATAGGCCCGGACATTCGTTTTATCACCGTCGCTTCCCCAGACTACCTCGGGACGCATCCCAGCCCATTGACGCCAGATGACCTGCTTCGGCATCAGTGCATCGGCATCCGAATGCCTAGTGGTAAACCTTATCGATGGGAATTCGAAAAGCATGGGCAGTCATTGGTCATCGACCCAAAAGGACAGCTCACCCTCGATAATCCGGAAATCATGGCCGAAGCCGCCATTTCCGGACTCGGCATCGCTTACGTGCCAGAGCGTGTAGTCTCGCGATCTTTGGCAGACGCACGACTGGTGAAGGTTCTGGAAGATTGGTGCCCACGCATTCCCGGATTGTTTTTATATTATCCGGGGCATCGCCATATCCCATCGGGATTGCAGGCATTCATTGACGTTCTGCGGGAGTTCACCGCAACCAACGTTGAAAGTAATGACGTTTAGGACTTTCTGCCAGCGCCTTAGCTCCTTTAATCTGCGGCTCAATGACGTGCAGATATGCCAGGCCGTAGTCGTTCAGCCGTCGAGCATAATATTCGAAGGTCGCTTCAGGATGACTATCTGAGATAGAGCCCCATTGACCGCTTTGGGATACGCGAACTGCAACCCTATCTGCTCCCCAAACAGAAACCAAAGCGTCCAAGACCTGCACGAGAAGCGCACCCGGTTTTCAACATTTCAAAATCCATGCGCAAAATCTCTATTGGAGAATAATTCTGATATTTGAACTTGATAAAGCTTCGAAAGAAGTACGCTATAAGCTATTGGACTCCACCATTGCCCCAGGCCTATTGCTTGGGTGTCTACCTTTGCCCACGCCTCCTTAAGACATATTTTTTGATTGTTGGCTCAACATGAATTGTGTTTCTGAGTGGTCCATATTTATCTTCGAATAGCGATGGCCTAAGGTACTTGATAGCCCTTCTAGAGCCTCAGAGCATTGCTTGCTGATCAGCGACGCTTTTTTTGACCGACTGGCTTTTTTGCCCCCCTATTTCTTCTGTTTCGAGGTTAGCCATGAGTCATCTTTTCTTACCTTTCAACCTTCGTGATTTAGCGATTTCCAACCGTATTGCCGTTTCCCCGATGTGCCAATACTACGCCGACAATGGTAAGGCAACCGCTTGGCATCAAGCCCATCTTGGGGGCCTGGCAAACTCCGGGGCAGGCATGCTCTTCATTGAGGCAACAGCAGTCGAGCCCGCCGGACGAATTACACCAGGTGATCTTGGCTTGTGGGACGACGAAACCGAGCAGTCTCTAGCCTCAATCGTGACGGGAATTCGCAGTTTTTCGAACACCAAACTGATTCTTCAGTTGGGGCATGCCGGACGTAAAGCGTCCAGCCATACACCTTGGGAAGGCGGGCAGTTGATTGCCCCAGAGGATGGGGGCTGGATCACCTATGCGCCCTCCGCGGTAGCGCACAAACCCGGAGAGTCCTCGCCGGTTGCCCTGGATGAGGAAGGCCTCGAGAGGATTCGAGTAGCATTCGTCGAGTCGGCACTTCGTGCAGTTCGTATGGGCGTTGACGGACTTGAGTTGCATGCCGCCCATGGCTATCTGCTGCATGAGTTTCTATCGCCGATCTCCAATCATCGGGACGATGCTTACGGTGGGACTGATGCCAACCGCATGCGCTTTCCTCTCGAGGTCTTCGATGCTGTGCGGGCAGCCATTCCGTCGGGAATGCCGTTGGGAGTAAAAGTTACCGGTAGTGACTGGGTGGAAGGAGGTATCGATATTGAGCAAACCATACGCTTTGCCTCTGAGCTGAAGCAGCGTGGCGTCGATTGGATCTCGGTTTCATCTGGGGGCATCTCACCTCTGCAAAAAATCGCCGTGGGGCCTGGCTACCAAGTGCCGTTTGCACAACAGGTCAAGAATGCCACCGGTTTGACCACCATTGCGGTAGGGCTGATTACCGAGCCAGAGCAAGCGGAAGAAGTAATCGCATCGGGTCAGGCTGACTTCGTCGCGTTAGCAAGAGCGATGCTTTACAACCCTCGCTGGGGTTGGCATGCCGCACAGAAATTGAACGCTTCAGTAGATGCTGCTCCGCCTTACTGGCGCGCGCCACCTGCGGGCCAAGAACGTATTTTTAACCACACGAAATTCGGCGCGCGCTAGGGCTCTTAAATGAACACAAAAGCTACCAGCCCTCCGACATTCAAAATCGGTGGGGAGATCGAAGTTAACCGTTTAGGCTTCGGTGCGATGCGAATTACGGGCCGAGGCATCTGGGGGCAGCCTGAAGATCGTGCGGAAGCCATTCGCACCCTGCGCAGGCTTCCGGAACTAGGCATCAATCTGATCGACACTGCGGACTCTTATGGCCCGAATGTCTCTGAAGAGTTAATTCGCAAGGCATTGCACCCCTACTCTTCACAGATGCTGATCGCGACAAAAGCTGGGTTAACACGTAGCGGCCCAGACATGTGGTCGCCTTTGGGGCGTCCTGAGTACCTCATTCAGCAGGCTAAAAGCAGCCGCGAGCGCTTGGGGGTTGAGCAAATCGATCTTTGGCAATTGCATCGAATCGATCCTCAGGTTCCGCGTGACGAACAGTTTGGCGCAATTCGACAATTGCTTGATGAAGGGGTCATCCGACACGTCGGGTTGAGTGAGGTATCCGTTCACGATATCAAAGAGGCTTCCAAGGCTTTCAAGGTCGCGACGGTTCAAAACCGTTTCAATCTGATTGATCGACACAGCTCAGATGTCGTTGATTACTGCACGGTTGAAGGGATCGGGTTCATCCCTTGGTATCCGCTCGCGGCAGGCAACCTCATCCAGCCAGGAACACGGGTGGAGGCTTTGTGCCAAAAATACGCTGCAACACCGGGGCAAATAGCGATCGCATGGTTACTGAAGCTCAGTCCCGTGATGCTCCCAATTCCGGGCACCTCCAAGCAGTCGCACCTGGAGCAAAATGTGGCGGCTCTGGATCTTCATCTTTCCGACGAGGATGTTTCCGCCCTGAACTCTGTACTAAATCCTTCGAACCCCATTCAAACCGAATGAACGCACAGATCCAGTAAAACCTGTGGCCATCGGAGACAGAAACCTCCGATGGCAAACGGTACGAACTCCCAGATGAGGCCCCGTAGCGCATTATTCGTTCGCCCACCCGATTGTTTAGCGAGGCCAAACTCTGTCTTGGCTGTGTCGGTATTTATCTCTCTGCAAACGAATCGTATTGTCCAGCCACAGAAACGAAGCACTTGAATCGTCTCTTGGACCCTCCCTTTTTAACTTATTGGATTAACAATATGAAATTTGTAGTGACAGGCAGTGCGGGTAATGTTTCTAAACCTCTGACGCAATTTCTGCTTCAGGCAGGTCACCAAGTCAGCATCGTAACCCGCAAGGCTGATAACGTTGCCGACCTTGTTAAACAAGGTGCCGTAGCCGCTGTCGGTAACATGGAAGACGTTGCCTTTTTGACTGAAACATTTAAAGGGGCTGATGGCGTGTACCTGATGCTTCCACCCATGTGGGACTCGGCCGATCAGAAAAAACAAAGCATTCAGTATGCTGAACACTTCAAAACCGCGATTACGTCCACTGGCGTGAAAAACGTCGTGTTCTTGAGCAGCTACGGGGCACACCGTCATACTGACGCGGGTCCTATCAGCGGCATGGGTCTGGCAGAAGATGTACTTAACACCTTGAGCTCCGATGTGAACGTACTGAGCCTACGTACCGGCTACTTCTACAGCAACTTACTGCTGTCGATTGACTTGATCAAGGAAGCTGGCCACATGGGCAACATGTTCGATATCCCACAAGGCACCTTCACTGTTGTTGACCCTGAAGATATTGCCCGTACGGCCGCCGCCGCGCTGACCACTCAAAACTTCAAGGGCCACTCTTACGTGTATATCGTCAGCGACCTGACTGGCACCGATGAAATCGCTTCGCTGATTGGTAAAGAAATCGGCATTCCTGACTTGAAGTGGGAAAAATTTGAAGCCGAAGATTTCCGTCAGGTACTGCTGGGCTACGGCTTTGCCAAAGGTGCCGCCAATGATTATGTCGAAATGTTCGACACTCTCGACAAAGGCCTGTTGTTTGAACACTTCTTTGAAGTAAACGCCTCGTTTGGCGGCACATCGATCGAAGCATTCGCCAAGCGCTTCGCGGCCATCTACAAAAAACGTTAAACCTGCCTGTAGCCCGCTGACAACATTAAGTTAATGCCGTGCATTGATCTGAAAATGCCCCATCTCACACGGTATTCAACAGGCTTCCGCAGCATTCGTCAGCGGGCGTCCTACTAACGTGCCTGTAAAATACGCCACTTAAGGAGTTCATATGATTAAAGTTAGCGTAATGTATCCTAGCGCCCCTGGCGTTCACTTCGATCATGACTATTATCGAGATGTGCACATGCCGCTCGTGCAGTCGTTATTGGGCGCCAGTGTTTCCTCTTACCGTATTGACAAAGGGATCTCGGGCGTCGCTCCAGCCAGCGAACCAACGTATGTCGCAATGGGCCACTTGTACAGCGAGTCCGTCTCTGCCTTCGAAGCCGGGCTTGCGCCTCACGGGGAGACACTCACTAACGACATACCGAACTTCACCAACGCCACGCCCATCTATCAAATCAGTGAAATCGTAAAGTAAGGCTGCAAACTGGCAAGATCGTAAAATGCCTTCCTAGGTTGTGGCTCAGTGAGGGCATAGGAATGGATAAGGGGTCTAACTGAGCGCACACTTCAAATCTACCCACTCAGCGACTGTCGATCATTCTTAACCCCCTTCGACTCAAAAAATGGCTACTCCGCCAAAAGTGGATTGTTTTCGAATACGTCAGCAATCCAATCGACAAACACCCTCACTACAGGTGACAAGTGTTTGCTCTGAGGGTAGACGGCGGAGATAGGCATGGGAGGCGGTGTAAACTCTTTCAAAACTTCTACCAGCTCTCCTGATACCAAGTGAGCCGCCGCCATGAACCGAGGGGCTTGAATGATGCCTACCCCTTTGAGGCAACTTTGAAGCCAGGCGTCTGTATCGTTGACTGCAAGATTACCCTTCATGCGAACATCCACACTCTGCCCATCGACCACAAAGCTGAAATCCATAAGCCTTCCATTACGACCCCAGAAATAGTTTACGGCGACGTGTTGCTGCCTCAACTCTTCAAGGTGTCTCGGCATACCGTGTATCGCCAAATAGTCCGGGCTGGCTACCGTAACAGGACGGTAAAGGCCAATACGTCTTGCTACCAGGCTAGAATCCGGAAGCGCGCCTACCCTAATTACACAGTCGACACTTTCCTGTATCAAATCGACGGGTTTGTCCCCAAAGCCCACCTTCAACTCAATGTCCGGGTATCTGGCGTGAAAAGCATAGATTTCTGGTAATACCAGGAGCCTTCCAAGTGAGCTCGGCATGTCTATTCGCAACGCCCCTCTCGGGGTATCGGACGTTGCGACAAAGGCATTTTCAGCTTCCACGATGTCTGCAAGGATTCGCACACACCGCTCATAATATGCTGCGCCGTCTGGTGTGAGACTTAGGCTTCGCGTCGTACGTTGTAATAATCGTGCTTTAAGGTGGGCTTCCAGCTGCTGAATGATGATGGTGGCAGAAGCTTTTGGAATATGTAATGTGTCAGCAGCCCGTGTGAAGCTATTAGATTCCACAACACGCGAGAACACTTTCATTGCAAACAGAAGATCCATCATCAAGCCCTCAGCTTTTGACGCGCCATCCCAGGGTGATCAGGAAGGCTCCAGAGCGTCGCCCAGCCTGCGAAATCGCATATCAGTGAGGTGTGAAACGGTCGCGGTGCTGGATCACAAACTGGGAAAAGCTCGTGGGAGAGTCGCCGGTAATCGCTTGAAAAAGGTCATCCGGCGCAGGCAACACTCGCGCCTTGAGCGCCACTGATTGGGCGACAAGGTGGTCTGCACCACGAGCATTTTCCTGGCCTCGGGCCGACAGTGCTTTGGTCAACGCCTCGTGCCACTCATTCGGCGTCAGTTCACGATAATCGATTTGACGACCTAAAACATCGGTCAGCGCCCTGGCCAACTGCGGATAATTCAGGCGTATAGGCCCAACCAGCGACAGCGTGCGCTCGCCCCAACGACTCGGGTCAGCCAGAAGTGAGGCGGCGACACTGCCCACGTCTTCCCCGGCAATCCAAGCCAGTTCGGCAGCACCAAAGGAGTTGGCTATCAGGTCACGCGCCTGGATCGATGGCGCGTCCATCATCAGAATGTTTTCCATAAAAAAGCCAAGAATACGCAGATTGACGCCTTCAAATCCTGCCCATTCGAAAATACGCTCGGCGACAAAAAGGGCCTTTGCTTGAGGGCTTGCAGCGGTGGGGGACGCGCTGCCCAACGACAGTGTGACAACCCGGCGCAGTTCTTCAGACTTTCCTGCCTCAGCGAAAAGGCCTGCGGCCTCTGTCACCCCTGCCGCAATCGGGTAGCAAAAGTAGGCGTCCGATACGCCGTGCAAGGCCTTTTTCAGGCTGCCGAAATCGAAGTAATCGGCGACAACAATCTCAGCCCCTTGCCGTGCAAGCTCCTTGGATCGGTCATCTTCTTGACGCACCATGGCGCGTACAGGGAAACCGCGTGCTAGCAGTTTCAACACCGTGTGGCGCCCTGTAGAGCCCTGACGGCCTGCCGCACCTGTGACCAGAATAGGATTCATTTATTTTCTCCGCTCAGATTGGAGCGTAAGCGAGTAAGAGGTGCCATGGCGGCCCGATGAGAAAGAGCATTCGGGCCGGGCTGAGCGGTTGAAAACAATGAAGGCATACAAACCTCGCAACTTGATTGAGTTTCACGGGTGAGGAGCACAATAGCCCTATCGGAACCACAAGGCGTCATCTGGGTGACAGAGCCCCGCTTTTTGCCGCATCCAGCAATTGATGCAAGCGCAGCGCATCCTCAAATGTCGCCGCCGCATGAGTGCCTTCAGCCACATCTTGCGCATACACGTGATACAGCTCCGCCAGTTCCAGAACGGCTGATGGCAATGAAGAGGCCGGCAGGCGCTGGTAACACTCAGGCAGCGGGAGCAATTGCAGCGCGAGATTATCGCCGTGGGCCCCCTCGATCACGTAATCATCGCCGACGTCACCAAAGGCCGAACGGTTTGTGATTTTCAGGTCGCCCTGATCGCCGGTGATATCGATCTGCACTCCCGAGCCGTTGCGCTTGCCGCCTTCGATGTGGATCGAAATGACTGCGCCGTTTTCCAGCAGGCCACTGAGCACCAGTTGATCTGGAGCGCTGCTATCCAGCACTTCGCCGGTTTCCTTGATGGTGATCTTGGGGAACTGATTGACCATCAACCCAGAGACACTGGTCGGCCAATCCGTCGCGGTGAAAAGCATATCGAGGAAGTGCCCGGCGTAGATTGCGATCACGCTGGAGAAGTTTTCCTCGGGAGCGGTCCAGCGCAGGGCATTGGGGCGCAGGGCCTGAAAGTAGTTCATGCTGACGTGCATGCGCACCGAGCGCACGTTGCCGACGTAGCCTTGTTGCAGCAGGTCTTGAAGATAGCGGTTGTGCGGCGCGTGACGGCGTTGCAAGCCGACGATATGGCGCACGCTGGCATCCTTCGCCAGCTGCAGCAAACTCTCGGAATCAGCAGTGGTGGTGGTCAACGGCCATTCACAATAGACATCTTTACCGGCGGCGATGGCAGCGCGCACGGCTCTTTCGTGTTGGGGCGCGGTATTAAGGACCAGGACGAGGTCGACTTCAGGGTTGTTGACCAGCGCGTCGACGGAGTCCGCCACTTGTGTGATGTCATATTCACCGGCTGCCGCTTCAGCGCGATCTCGACTTTCGCTGTACACCGCCTGCAAGTGATATTGCGGCAGCAGATCAAGCACACGCAGGTGACCGTGGCGAGCCCAGTTGCCGACGCCGATGATGCCGACGCGAATCGGAGAGTGCGGGGTTGCCATGGGAGAGTCCTCGTAAGGTGATGGTTGACGAGGTCAAGTCTAGGGAGAGCGACCTTAAGGAAAAACCGGCCAAAGGGCCGAACACTGCGGACATGGACGGCTCTAATCCTCCCGCCAGAGCCGTTTGATTGTGGAGTGATTGATCCACAGTGATCGGACCCGCGCCCCGTTTTTCCCGAGGGAGAGGATCCCTAGCATGGCTCCACTCTTTACCGTGGAGCTTTCCCATGAACGATTTACACGCTTTACCGGCGACAGCCGCTCACTCTCATGAGACACCTTCCTCCTGGCGCAACTGGCTGTCGGTGTACTCGGTGGCGCTTGGCGCCTTTGCGTTTGTCACCACTGAATATTTACCGGTCGGCGTCCTGCCACAGATCGCCGACAGCTTGCGCATCACCACTGGCACAGCGGGGTTGATGGTGACCGTGCCGGGCGTTGTCGCGGCGGTGTCGGCGCCGGCGATCATGCTCAGTGCGGGTCGCATGAATCGGCGGCATTTGTTGCTACTGTTGACGCTGTTGCTGGTGGCTTCCAACGTGGTCTCGGCGTTGGCCCCGTCACTGGCGATCATGCTGTTGGGGCGCGGACTTCTGGGTGTGGCGCTGGGTGGTTTCTGGGCGGTGGCGATTGCAGCGGCCGGGCGCCTGGTCAGTGAATCAAAAGCGGCGAAAGCTACGGCATTGATCTTCGCCGGGATCACCTTGGCGACGGTGTTCGGTGTGCCGCTCGGGACATTTGTCAGCACGCTGTTTTCATGGCGCATATCGTTCGCGGTAACCGCTGGGTTAGCCTTGCTGGCACTGGCCGCGCAGGTATTGACCTTGCCATCGCTGCCCTCCAAAGAGGGTTTGAAGGTGCGCGCGTTGTTGGCGTTTCTCTCACGCGACAACGCCCGACGCAGCATGCTGTTGTTGGGCATGGTGGTGGCGGCACACTTCACGGCGTACACCTACATTGCGCCGTTCCTGGGGTACGACGCCGGTTTCTCGCCCAGCACGATCACCGCGATTCTGCTCGGGTTTGGCCTGGTCGGTATGCTGGCGAACTTCACCATGGCCGGTACCATTACCACACACCTGCGTGCCTCGCTGGGCGCGGTAGTACTGCTGATGGTGATTGCGCAATTGGCCTTGCCGCAGTTGCAAGGCTGGGGAGTGACCCTGGCGGTATTGGTGTGGGGCATTGCCTACGGTGCCATTCCGCTCGGTGTCAGCAGTTGGATGCAACTGACTTCACCGCAATTGCCTGAGGCGAGTTCTGCGATGTTGGTCACCACCTTTCAGGTTGCGATTGCTTCGGGTTCGCTGTTTGGCGGTTTGATGGTCGATCACGCGGGTGTGGGTCCGGCGCTGTGGCTGGGTGCCGGCATCGGTCTGCTCGGGTTGATGGTGATGCTCAGCTTCGGTGTCAGCAAAGCCCCGATTGCCGAGGCCCTGCAACGCTGACTCAAACCGTCAGAATGTTGTCTTTGAAAAAATCGATCAACACTCGCAACCTCGGTGCCGTCTGCTTCGATGCAGGCCAGAGCATCCACAGGTTGCCGGTGTGGTCGGTGTAGTCATCCAGCACCACCTTCAGCCTGCCGTCCGCCAACGGCTGGCGGATTGAAAAATCCGGCAGGCAGGCAATCCCCACCCCATCGATCGCCAGGTACGTCAGCGGATCCATCGTGGTGCAGGTCAATGCCCGTGCGAGGTTCGGTTCGATGTGCGTGTCGTCCACGCGTAGCGGCCAGCGCTCGATCATCCCTGTGGCCGGAAATTTGTGCAGCAAGCACGTGTGATGGATCAAATCGTCCGGGTGTGCGGGGTCGCCATTGCGTTCCAGGTACGTCGGCGACGCCACCAACTGCAACCGATAGCCACCGAGCTTGCGCGCCATCAGCCGCGAATCCTGCGGCGCACCCGTGCGGATCACCGCATCGAACCCCTCCTCGATCACGTCCACCATGCGGTCGGACATATCCACGTCCAGCTCGATGTCCGGATAGGTACGCATGAACCCGGCGAGCACCGGCATGATCAGCACGTTCTGAATCGGCACACTGATCCGCACCTTGCCACGCGGTGTGGTGGACAACTCTTGCAGTTCCATTTCCGCCGCCTCCACTTCACTGAGGATGCGTTTGCAGCGGTCCAGGAACAGCTCTCCTTCGGTGGTCAGGGTGACGCTGCGGGTGCTGCGATGGAACAAGCGCACTCCGAGACGCTCTTCCATGCGCGCTACGCTTTTGCCAACAGCCGAGGAAGAGATTTCCAGCAGACGCCCTGCTTCGGTAAAGCTGCGGGTTTCGGCCACCTGGATAAAGGCCGTGATACCGCTGAGGTTATCCATCATGGGAGGTGTGCTCGATGCTGAAGGAGGGAGGTTAACGCAGAGTAAATACGGAGGTGGATTTGCAAAGGGGCAGCCTGGAAACCGAGTTGCCGCCTTCGCGAACAAGCCCGCTTCCATACGGGATCTTCATTATAGAGAGATCACGCCAGAACATCGCTTCGTTCTCCATGATCGCCCGCATTACAGCCGAAAAGTCCGAAGTGTTGAGAGCCGCGGCCCGTTTATCCACCTGGGGAAATCGCCTTTACTAGCGTCAAGCGCCCCAACCCCGAAAGTCCACACGACTATCGACCCGGGCGGATATTCAATGGCTTTCCCTCTTGCACTTTCAGATCGAGGCAATCATGTCCAAGCTTCACTCCCCAATCAAAATCGGTTCCTTTACAGTCTCCCACCGTGTCGTGCTGGCACCGCTGACTCGCATGCGTGCCGAAGAAGGCGCTCGTCCTGGCGCCTTGATGGCCGAGTACTACACCCAACGGGCTTCCGAAGGTGGCTTCCTGATCGGTGAAGCTACCATCGCCGCACCAAACGGCAACGGTTATCTCGGTGCACCTGGCCTGTTCGACGACAGCCAGATCGCTGGTTGGAAACACGTTACTGACGCGGTGCACGCCAAGGGTGGCAAGATCTTCCTGCAGCTTTACCATGCAGGTCGCCAATCCAATGTCGACGTGCAGCCTGAAGGCAGCATCCCAGTCGGCCCCTCGGAAGTCCTGCACGGCGGCGTGGCTTACACCACCGAAGGCTGGGTACCAAACACCCCGAACCGCGCCCTGACCATCGAAGAGATCGCAGAGCTGGTAGAAAGCTTCCGCACCGCTGCCGAACGCGGCGTGAAAGCCGGTTTTGACGGCGTGGAACTGCATGGCGCCAACGGTTATCTGGTCGACCAGTTCCTGCAGGACAACAGTAACAAGCGCACCGACATTTACGGCGGCTCATTTGAAAACCGTGCGCGCTTTCTGCTGGAAGTCACCAACGCGCTGATTTCGGTCTGGGGTAACGAACGCGTTGCCGTGCGCATCGGCCCAAGCGGCACCTGGGGTGACATGGGTGATAGCGATCCGGAGGGCCTGTTCACCTACGTCGCTCAACAACTGGCACCACTGAACCTGGCTTACTTGCACCTGATCGAACCGCGCGTACTGGGCAATGTCGACGACGAAAATGCTGACCCCGCCCCTATAGCCGCTCAGTTGATCCGCAAGCATTACAAAGGCGTGATCATCGCTGCCGGTGGCTTCAACGGTGAAAACGCAGAAGCTATTCTTCAGGCGGGTGACGCCGATCTGGTTGCCTTCGGCCGCCAGTTCATCGCCAACCCAGACTTGCCGGAGCGCTTGCGCCACAACCTGCCACTGAACGCTTACGATCGTCCAACCTTCTTTGGCGGCACCGAAGTGGGCTATACCGACTACGAGTTCTATAAAGAAGAAGCGACTGCGTAAACCGCGCGACCGCCCCTTCACTGTAGAAGGGGCTGTGTCCATCATATTTCCACAGCTGGAATACCATGAGCTCAACTCCATTTATCAAAAGCAAACGGCCGCTGTATTGGCTGGCCTTGGGCACGTTTGCCGTCGGTACCGAAAGCTTCATGATTGCAGGCCTGCTTCCCGGCATGGCGAAGGATCTTGATGTCAGCGTCGGCGTGGCAGGCCAGTTGGTCACTGTATTTGCACTGGCCTATGCACTGAGCTCTCCAGTGCTGGCTGCGCTGACGGGGAATCTGAATCGACGCAGGCTACTGATCGGTGCCATGGCGTTATTTGCCGTGGCCAATCTGCTGGCCTTTACGGCCAGTGGCTATTGGTCGTTGATGGCGGCGCGGGTGGTGTTGGCACTCGCGGCAGCGGTGTATGTACCCGGTGCGAATGCACTGGCCAGCGTGGTCGTGTCGCCCGAGCAGCGTGGCCGCGCCATCGCCATCGTCAACGGTGGCCTGTCGCTCGCCATCGCCCTCGGTGTTCCAGCGGGCACCGTGCTGGGCGCGGCAATGGGCTGGCGGGCCACATTCGGCAGCGTCGCAGCCCTTTCCGTGTTGGCAGTCGCCGGTTTGTTAATGGGACTTCCACGGGAAATAGGTACCGGCCTTGCCACCGCCAGCCTCCGCCAACGCGCTTTAACCGCGGCTCAACCCGCGGTATTGCGCACGTTGCTGATTACCACGTTGTGGGCGATGGCCAGCTACACCACTTACACCTACCTCGCTCCGTTTCTGGAAGCCACCACCCTCATAAATGGGCCAGCGATAGGTTTCGTGCTGTTTGGCTGGGGCGTTTCAGCCGCAATCGGCCTGGCCATCAGTGGCCCAGCGGTAGACAGCAAAGGCCCACGCGCAGTGATCCTGCCAGCATTGGCAACATCCGCTACCGCCTTTATCGTGCTGTCACTGGCACCGCACTTTGTCGGCAAACAGATCGCGATTGTGCCGATTGTCCTCGCCATCGCTGCCTGGGGCGTAGCGCACTGGGCTTTTTATCCTGCCCAACAAACCACACTGGTCGATGTGGCTGGCGTGGCGAGCGCGCCGGTGGTGTTGTCGCTCAATGCCTCATTCATGTATCTCGGTTTCTCACTGGGTGCGGGTCTCGGCTCCCTGACGTTGCGCTACAACTCGTTGGCCAACCTTGGCTTTGTCAGTGCCCTCTGTGCGGCGGCGGCCTTGACCTTAGCCTATACCTCCGGCAGCCGACCAGCACCGCAACTTTCCCCATCAAATTAAGCTCAGGAACGTTACATGACCATGCCAGCTGGAATTTGAACCATCCAGCCATTGTAGTGAGCTCCTGAGCAGAGTCAGGCCTGGATGCTCACCTCGCTACCGATACCGCTCCCAGCGATAAACCGACTGAGTTCGAGTCCGTTTTTTGGACTCGAATGCGAAACCCAGAGCACCCGCTCAATTCAGGACTTAAATCGGTTGGCTGCTACTGGATTTCGGTAGTTTTCGCTGGAATGAAAAAAGGACCCGAAGGTCCTATTTTCAATCGCTTGCAGAATTCAGTGGAACTCTGCAGCGCTATATTTGGAGCGGGAAACGAGGTTCATACCCAGTGTCCGACCCATTGAAATACAAGGGGTTTCGCCAATTCCTGAGCACAGGAATGAGCTTGATTTTGGACTGATTTTCAGAGGGGATCAAGACTCCGAAACATCGAGAAAAAATACGCCAACCTAGCTTAATCGCCGTCCTTCTCCATACCCAAAAACCGGTGATTGCACTCAGTGTAGTGGTGCCAATCAGACCGCGCCTTGGAAAAATAGGTACATGGCCGATTAGTCACCGAAGCGCCAATACGTACATACTCAGCCCACCGCCGATGCGGCATAGGCTCCAGGGGGATAATTATCAACTACGTCAGAGGCAACATACAACGGTCATAATGACCAAGCAGTAAACTCATAATCGCAAGGGCAAAGAAGTTGCGCGCAGAGGCCCTTCACCACCTATGCCCCGCCACCAAGCGCCCATGACTCCCCCGAATATGCTTCAGCGCCTGGGCATGCAACTGCGACACCCGAGATTTGGAAACCCCCATCAACTCGCTGATCTCCGTAAAGCTCAAATGCTGATAGTAATGTCCGCGAATCACCTGCTGCTCATTAACCGACAGTAGCTTCACACACTCATCCAGCGCATCACTCTCACGCTCGACCTCATACACGCTCAGCGGATTATTGTCCTGAGGTTCCTGATCGACAATCCCGGCCTCCAGGAACAAGCCGAATGCCAAACCGATGGCCACATTCGCCACCTGCTCCAGATCTGACTCCCCTGCCCCATCATCCTGCGCTCCCGAGAGACTTTCCAAACGCTCCTGAGAAAGGCGTCGACGGTCACTCACATAACAGGACAACCCCTTGAGGATGTTGCCCTTAACATAGGGTTCGGCATAGGACTGAAAGCGCGTTCCCAACTCTGGATTAAACCGGTCGATGGCCTGCAGCAATCCGATGGAGGCCAGGTTCGCATAGTCACCCCGCTCTGCCAGCGGGTGTGGATAGCGTGCGAACAAAAGCCCGGTGAGCATTCGCAGCCATTGCTCATAAAAAAAGAACAAGTGGCTCCTGGCCGCATCCGTTTTATCGGTGATCCAAGTGCGCCATAAAACCTGCTCGTTAGCGCTCTCAATGCGGTGATCATCCGTCGCCATGCAGGGCTCCCACCTGTGACTACCCGAGGTTGCGCATCAACGTCTGGGCAATCAGGCCCCAGCCGTCGATCAACAGAAACAACATGATTTTCAACGGCAGTGAAATGGTAATCGGCGGCACCATGATCATCCCCAGGGACATCAAAATCGATGCCACCACCAGGTCAATAATCAGAAACGGCAGAAAGATCATAAAGCCAATCTGAAACGCGACTTTCAGCTCACTCAGCATAAATGCCGGCACCAGTTTCACCGGTGACAGCCCTTCCGGTGTCTGCGGCAAGGGTTCCTTGGCCAATTCGTAAATCAGACGCAGATCGGTCTCGTGGGTCTGCCGGACCATAAAATCGCGAATCGGCCCCCACCCCTGCTGCGCCGCCCCCTCCAGCCCGACCCTGTTCGCCAGGAACGGCTTGACGCCTGCGTCGTAGGCTTTCTCCAGCGTCGGCGCCATGGCGAACAATGTCAGGAACATCGACAAGACGATCAGCACGATATTCGGCGGTGTCTGTTGCAACCCGAGAGCCTGGCGCGTCAAGGACAGCACCACGATATTGCGGGTGAAGGTGGTCAGGGCAATGACCATGAACGGCAGAAACGAAAGCGCTGTCAGCAGGACCACAATGCTGACTGGCGACTGAATCTGGTTGATGTGCAGACTGCCCCATTCGGAGAAATCGTCCGCTGCCATCGCCAAGGCGGGCAGGAAAGTCAGCACGAAAGCCACTATACGGCGGGTCATGTCGAATACTTCAAGGCTGGGTATCCGGCGCAGGGGGTGAAGTAGGCGCAGGCAGGACGGTCACCGTTGCCCCATTGGAGGACTCCGTGACCAACACCTGAGCGGTCTCGGTGTTCAGCAGATAGACCTTGGTCTTGGTCGACAAGCGCAGGGCGCGGCCGCATTGCAACTCAGACGCCACGGGCGACAAGTCAGTGTTGCGCACATGACGTCGTGCATACCAGCGCATGACCACGTAGACAATCGCCAACAACAGAACCGTGATCAGCATGACCTTGATCATCAGCACAAATGACAGCGGATCGTCCTGGCGCAACGGTAGCCCCAGGGAAGGAGTCACAGTTTCGGACGTCACAGTATTTCCGTCAGTTGAATGCCAAAGTTATCGTCGACCGCCACCAGGTTGCCGCGAGCGACCGGCTTGCCATCCAGGCACAGCGACGCTGGCTCATGAACCTGTTCCAGCAACTTCACGACATCTCCCGCCTTGAGCGCAAACAACTCATCCACGCTCATCGAGGCGTTGCCGATCTGGACCACCAGGTCGACCACCACATGCTTGATCAGATTCATGTCCCGTTTGATCAGCGGGGACAGCTTGTCATTGGCCACCACCGTGGCCTCTTCCAGTTCAATTGCATCTACCGTTGCCGTCACGCTCGAAACTCCTCAGTCATTTAATAGAAATCAGCTGCACGGCCAAGTGCTCGTGCTGCCTGGCCAGATAGCCGTTGGCAATCACCGGACCATCGCCCACCTGCAAGCTCACCGGGTCGACCAACAACGCACCAGCACGCAAGGTGTCTCCGGGATGCAGATTGTTCATCTCGCCAATGGACAGGCTCGCCAGGGACAGACGCACGGACAGCTTCACCTTGGCGCTCCCCAATGCCTGCTTGCGCTCGATCAGCGCACGCCGGGGTGCAACGGGCGTCAACGCGCCATCCAGCAAGGACGCATCCAGCAAGAGGTACAGCGACGCCTGAGCGACATTGAGTTGCAGCAGCACCTGGGCATTCAGAAGGCCGCCGCAGGGAGCGATTGCCTCAGTCGTCAACGTTGAAATACGCTCATGCCCAAGGGCTTCCAGCACCTCGTTGAGCAACGCCAGTTGCGCCTCGCGCATCAGGTGTGAAGCCGTCTCGTCGATGGGCATCTCGCGAGCGAAAGCACCAAAAACGATCTCTGGCCAATCGCCCGCAAGCCGGATCGAGCCGCCAGCTAGCTGGGCCTTCTGCCACGTCAGGGTCGACACCAGCGACAGCGCTTGCTCTTGCACCGAGCAGGTCACCTCGCAGCTTTTTGCAGCGTCGCCAAAACACCATTGGCCATACCACTGCCGTGCCACCGATGGCAGCTTTTCACTCGCGAACTGCAAACGAGTCTTTCCAACAAACCCCAGAGTTCTCATCGATCAGCCACCCCGCGTGCCGTTGTACAACTGTTCAAGCATCTCATTGGACACCGTCATGACCCGCGAGCTGGCCTGATAGCCGCGCTGGATGATCAGGATGTCACCGAATTCTTGCGCCAGATCGACGTTCGACAACTCTAGGTAACCGCCTTGAATCCGGCCGAACTGCTTCTCCCCTGCCCGACCAAACTGCGCCGGCATGGAGCTGGGAGTGTGATAAAGGGAGTTGGCACCGGCGATCAGCGCACTTTCGTCAGCGAAGTCCGCCAATGCCAGTTGGCTGCCGTCACGTTTTTCACCGTTGGCGTAGGTGAATTTGATGGTGCCGGTTTCATCGAAGGAGAAGGTGTTGAGCCCAGAGATGGCACTACCGTCAACCACCCGCGCGCCCAAGGTATGACTCGGTCCGCTGGCCACCTGCGATGCCAGGTTGAAACTCCCCGGCGTGCCGAAATCCAGCAGGATATTCTGGGTCACGCCATTGGCGGTCAACGGCACGCTCAGGGTGTTGGAGCCCGCCAATGGGCTACCATCCGGGCCAAAGGCGATGGTCCCGGTTTCCAGTTGCGTACCGCTGGCATCCGACACGGTGACCTTCCAGCTATTAGCCGGTGTCGTCTGCGGTTCGAATTTGGCACTCAACGTGTGGCTAGCGCCACTTCCGTCAAAGACCTGGATAGAGTTGATCTGGTGGGTCGAGTCCGTAGGCCCGCTACGGGCCAAAGCACCGACCATCTCTATCCGTGTGGTCGCTTGCGGCGGCAGCGTACGCTGTGCCGCGATATTGATATCCCGCAGGTTCCCCGCCGAATCGATACCCGCTACGCGGCGCTGGCTGATGGTGTCCACCAGGTACCCATCCTTGTCGACCTGGAACTGTCCGGCCCGGGTGTATGAGAGGCCACCGTGCTCATCGCGCAGGACAAAGTAGCCCGCACCATTGACGGCCACGTTGGTGTTATTGCCGGTCTGACGGTTCTCGCCCGGCTTGATCCGGACCTCCGTGCCAGCAATCCCCGAGCCGAAGCTTTGGCCATCCTGTCCGTTAACCGCGCGATAGAAGGTGTCGTTGCCCCGATAGCCCGGCGTGTTCATGTTGGAGACGTTGTTGGAGACGTTATCCAATCCCTTAGAGAAGGAAAACAGGCCACTCATTCCATTAAAGAAAGCTTGCAGCATTACGCCCCCTGCCTGACCAGTTTGATTTGAGACAGGCGCACGTCCGTCAGGACCGAGCCGTCGGTTTTCTTGATGGACAGCACCGGTCCGGTCGTCGAAAACGCAATCGCCGACACCGAGCCGATGACCGTTCCTCCCGTGGTGATGTTGACCTCAACCTCACGTCCGAGCAGCCCCAGCGACTGCGAGGTGGCATTCATCGACACCAGGTTGCTGGTGTTTTCATTGGTGATCCGGGTCTGCTCCAGGTTGGAGAATTGTGCCATTTGCGCCAGGAACTCACGGTTATTGATCGGCTCCAACGGGTCCTGGAAGGTCAGCTCGGTCAGGAACAGCTTGATGAAGTCCTCCTGCCCCAGCCGGCTCTGGGCCAGTTCGGAAGTCGTGGAGTTCAACTCATTACCAATCGCTTCAACGGCCATGGGGCTCACCTTGGAAGTCATTCAAAAAGGAAGATGCTTGCCAGACCGACTGGCCGTTGAGCCAGATCTGCTGGGGACGCTCGGGCATCGATGAGGCCCGGCGGGACAACTCGCCGATCAGCTCATTACGCTCCTGCGACGTCAGGTGGTAATCACGGACCAACAGCTCCATCCCCTTGCCACGGGGCAGGAACTGAAAATGCCGTTGCGGCCATTTGGATGTGAGATAGCTCAACAACGGCGGACTGACGGCATCCTGACCATCTACCTCAAGCCCCGCTGGCTGGGCCTGCGACTGCTCCACGAGTTTCGTCGACGTGATACCGGTAACGGACGGGGTCGATGAAATCAGCCGCGAGTCGCTGGAGTCCACGGAAGGCGTGGGCTCTGCCGTGACCGATGAGCGAACAGCTTCCGCCTGCGCGGCCAGGAACGACTGTGGGGAATATGACAAGTGATGCCCCGCCCGCGCCCCGAGCGCATAGAGCTCAAGTACTCCAGCGGTCATCGTCTCGCTTACCCGGCCTGCGTCAGAACGTCGGATCAGCGACAGATCAGGCTCGCTGAATGCGCTAGACGCCAACCGCTGTTCTGACAGACTCTGTCCGCTCGATTGCCGATCCATGTGCTCACCCGAACCCGGTGCGTTGTCACGTAGCCCGAGCTTTCGACCAAAATCCTCAGCCGGTGCCTCACGGGGTGGAAAACGTTGCTGATCCGTTGCCGTGGTCCACAGCGATACCCCCACCTTAACGGCCATATCCCGCTCCCTGGGCCTGTTGCGCATCAAAAATATCGATCGTTTCCTGCTCGCGAAGTGCGTGCCCAAGCAGTGCCCGGACTCGCGCCTGGGCCTTGCCGACAAGATCCTCGTTCACCTTGCAGTGGAGCAGTTGCGCCATCGCCGTTTGTGACAGCTGTTGTGCTTGATCAACGGCGCGATGCTGAGACTCAAGGCGAAAAAAAGCGCCCGTTTGCGCCAGCAGCCGTTGTTCGTGCAAGGCCGGATCAAGCACGGCACCGCTGCGCCCCAGTGCCTCGAAACAGGCCTGGACACGGCGATAGCGTGCTTGCTCCTCACTCAACAGATGCTCCGCCTGCACCACGGCACGGCGACTGCGATTGTGTTCGAGCTCGGCCTTTTCCCTCTGCATGGCTCGCAGACGGATAGCCGCCTCCAGCTGTCGCAACTTGCGCTGTTCATCCTGCATGTGCGATCCCCTTGGCCAGACGTTGGGTCAATTGGCGAACGGCTTGCCAGGCAGCGGGTGAAGGAAAGTGCTCTTGCGGGGTTTGCTGCAGGAGCGCGTCAAACTCGGGCTTCAACTCGATCATCGTATCCAGCAGCGGCTGCGAGCCCTTTTCATAGGCGCCCAGCTCAATCAGGTCGACGCTGTTCTGGTAGCTGCCCAACGCCGAGCGAAGACACTCGACCTGAGCTTTCTGCTCGGGAGTGCGCAGTGCCCCGGCCAGCCGGCTGATGCTGTGCAGCACATCAATCGCCGGCCAATGCCCACGCGCCGCGACACTGCGGCTCAGGACAACGTGTCCGTCGAGAATCGCCCGCATGTGGTCCGCCACCGGCTCGTTCATGTCGTCGCCTTCGACCAGTACGGTATAAACCCCGGTGATCGAACCCTGGCCATTGAGCGCCCCGGCGCGCTCCATCAACGGTGGCAACAAGGCAAATACCGAAGGGGTGTAACCCCGGCTGCCCATGGGTTCACCGGTCGAGAGCCCGATCTCACGCTGTGCCAGGGCAAAGCGGGTGATGGAGTCCATGATCAGCAAGACATGCTTGCCCTGGGCGCGAAACCACTCGGCAATGGTGGTCGCCGTGTAGGCCGCCTGCCGCCGAAGTACCGCCGGCTGCTCGGCCGCCGCCGCAATAACCACCGCCTTTTTCAGGCCTTCCGGCCCCAGGCTCTCACGAATAAAGTCACCGACCTCACGACCGCGCTCGCCAATCAAGGCAATCACGATCACATCCGCCTCCGCGTACTGGCTCATCATCCCGAGCAAGGTGCTTTTGCCCACCCCACTGCCAGCGAAGATACCGATGCGCTGCCCGCGCCCCAGCGGAATGAAGACATCGACGGCCTTTACCCCCGTGACCAGGGGCGTGGTGATCGGCGAGCGATGCAACGGGTTGATCGGTGCCACGAAACGCGGCATCCGCACCAGCCCCCGGGGAGCGGGCAAATCGTCCAGCGGTTCGCAGGTCGCATCCAATATGCGTCCCAACAGACTCTCACCCACTGGCACGCTGTAGGCCTCGCCTCGCGCGCGAACCTCGCTGGCCAGGCTCAAGCCATCCACCGGGCCATAGGGCATCAGCAGGGTGTGTTCGCTGCGCAGTCCGACGACCTCAGCCGTGATGACCTTTCCGCCGCGAGCGGGCTGGATATCCACCAGTTCGCCGAGCCGCACATCCAGCCCGGTCGCCTGCAACACCATGCCCTGAATCGAACTCAAGCGTCCGACCCGCCGGCACAGGTTGACCTGGGCCAGTTGTGTCAGCAGCCGTTGCTCAAGCGCTCGCCACATGGCCATCTCCCTGGGTGTCGGACAGCAGCAATGCCTTGACCTTCGTCCACTGGGTGTCCAACCCGGCATCCAACTGGCCGCCCTCAAAATCGATCACGCAACTGCCCACGACCGCGTCAGGATCCACCTGCAGCGCGCCCAACAACGGGTCTTCGGGGGCCAACCGCAACAGAGCGTCATAATCCGCTCCGGCAACCCGAATACGCAGCAGACCGATCACTCGATACTCTTCGATCGCCTGCCTTGCCAAGTCAGCCACCAGTGAGCGTGTACTCCCCTGCTGCCCCAACAAACGCGTCACTATTGCCAGAGCCACCCGGCCGACCACAGGCTCCATGGAGGTCAGCAACTGTTTGTGTTGCTGCGTCAGGGCCTCAACCACTTCACCCAACCTGGCACGCTCTGTTTCAAGCGCGCCACGCAGTGCCGCCTCTTTCTTCAGCCATTGCTGTTCTTGCTGGGCCTGGGCCTGAGCCAATTCCACGCGGGCTTGCCGAGCCGCTTCCTGACGCCCCTCCGCCAACCCTCTGGCCCGACTTTCCTGCTCCAACACCAGCAACTCCGTCGCGAAGGCCTCACGCAGTGCCGACTTGGCCTCGAACTGACGATCCTGGCCGGTCTGGGAGCTGGCTTGCGTACCGAGGTCAAGACCCGGCAGGCGTCGTGTCCCTTGGTTTTGGGAAGGCTGGCGCAATACGGTCGTCATCGGGGGCTTATGGGTACTCATCACTCGCCTCCCAGATAGGCATTCAAACTGCCGACCAATGCCGGCGGCAACGTCTGCTTGGAAAACGCGGAGTCCCAACGCCGAATACCCGCACTATTGGCGACTGCGCCCAATACTTCACGCCGCAGAGCCGGTGTTTCCAGTTGCAGCACCAGAGCTGCCCAGAAAGGATGTTGGGCCTTGGGTACCAGGTCTTGCAGACGCGCACCGTTCGCGCTTAACCCGACCGATGAAGAGGCCGCCGTCAACTCGCCCATCACGGCAGCCACAACGCCGGGATCGTTGGCGAGCCCCAGCAAATGGATCTCCTCCAGCAACTCGTCGAGCTGCCGGCGTTCTCCGGGTTCAAGCTGCGCAAGGATCCACTCACGGTCTTCCGTGTGGGTACAGGCCAGGCGGATAGCGGCTTTACGAAGCGGGGAAAATTCCATGACCTCAGCGCCCCTCCAGCAGCCAGCGGCGCAAATCGACCAGCAGCTGCTCACGCTCGACCGATGACAATCGCGGCTTGCTCGCCAACGCAGGCGCAGCTCTGCCGCGGCCTTTCGCCCAGAGCATCAACAGACTGATAAACAAGGCCACGACCAGAGCGACAACGAGCCAGCGCCCCCAAGGCCACGGCATATCGTTGCTGGCGGATGATTGCACCTCGACCGGGCTCACCGGCGCCGGGCTCATCAGGCTCTCGGCAATTGGCGTGCTCGCCGTCGGCACCGGCATATCGGGGATATAGACCATCACCAGGCGGTCGCCGCGCTTGATGTCCAGTCCCAGAGCCGCCTCCAGCAGGGCCTGGATATCCTTCATCTGGGCACTGGACACCGGGGTGCTGAGCACAACACCCACAGTAATACGCTCTATCTTGCCGGCCGCGTGTTCGGTTTCGGCGCGCTCCTTACCCACCTCATAATCGACTTCCCGGTTGTTCTGGGAACGCTTGCTGGAAGACTCGCCGCTGGAGTTCTCGCTGGAGTCCGTGCGTTTCTCACGGCGTATCGAACTTTTGTCAGTAATCGGTTGCTCGCTGACCGATTTGACCCGATCAAAGTTCATCAACACCCGTACCGACACATCAACACCACGATTACCCAGCGGACGTGCCAGAAGCTGCTCGGCCTTGAGTTTCAGCGCCTGCTCGACCTGCGCCGTCAGTTGCAGATGCTCGGGAGCCGCCGATGCCCCATCGGCGGCACTGAGCACCTGACCGTCTTCGTTCAGGACCGACACACGCTCCAGCGTCATGCCCTCCACGGCTGAGGAAACCAGCTGTTGAATGCCCTTGACCCGTTGAGGCGTCAGCGTCCCCGTGGAGCGCAGGCGCACAATCACGGATGCCTTGGGCGGCTCTTCCGCCTGCTGGTACAGGCTGGTTTTCTTGAACGTCAGGTGAACACGGGCGTATTCGACCTCGGAAATCCCCATGATCGTGCGCGCCAACTCGCCCTCCATGGCTCGCTGGTAATTGATTTTCTGACTGAACTCGGACATGCCGTAGTCGGCCTTGTCGAACAGCTCAAAACCAGCACCTGTGCGGGTCGGTATTCCGGCTTCCGCCAAGAACATACGCGCGGAAGCGGCGCGCTCGGCCAACACCTCGATCGCGCCTTCCTTGGTATTGATCCGATAGGGCACATGACGCTGGCTCAGCGTCGCCAGGATCTCAGCCTGGGAAGCCTCGCTGGCCCCCTTGTACAGCGCGACATATTCCGGGCGAAACACCCACCAGATCGACACGGCGAGCAGGCCGATGATCAGCAAGGCGCCGACCAGAAAAATTCGCGAGCGACCGGCAAAGAATGGGGACACGGGTTGGTTTTCCATGATTTAAATTTGCAGCCGGGTGAGTTCCTGGTAGGCATCCACCAGGCGGTTACGGACTTCAACGGCCAGTTGCAGCGACATCTTCGCCTGCTCCATGGCCATGACCAGATCGTGAGGGGCGATGTTGTCGCCGACCGCATAGGCCGAAAGCAGCTCTGTGGCCTGATTGGTTTGCGCACTCAGTTGGGTCGCGCCGGATTTGAGCAAACCGATAAAGTCGGTCCCCGTGCTCCCCATCGGTTCGCTCCCAAGGGACGCGGCCGGCGAAAGGTCGGAGGTTAATGCAATAGGCGCAATGGCTGCAGTCATGTCACTTTCCAATTTCAAAGGCTTTGAGCGTCATGGCGCGCAAGCTGTTGTAAGAGCGGATATTGGCTTCATAGGCGCGGGTAGCCGACACCAGCGTGGCCATCTCCCGCGCCGCTTCGATGTTCGGGTAATGCACCATGCCGTCCTTGTCGGCCAGCGGATGAGTCGGGTCGTGAACCACCCGAGTCTCACTGCGTTGTTGCAAGTGCACCTGAGGCGCCTGCAACCCCAATTGGCTGGCAAAGCTCGACGGGGGTGAAACACTGAGCAACGGTGAGCGCTCGCCCGGGCCGATCGCCACGTTGGCAATCGCCAGGTTGTAGCTGGCGACCTCCACCCGGGAACGCTCGTAGGCCATGCTCCCGCGAACCAGTTCACTGATATTGTCCAGAGGCATATTCAGCGACCGCCCCGGATAGCCAACTGCATCAAGGCGAACTGGCGCGATACGCCGTCGGCCAGGGCCTGATAACGACCGCTGGCAGCCGACATGTCCGCCACCTCGCCGTCCAGGGCCACAGGCGAGCTTGGCGTATAACTCTGCAGGTATGGCGCCAGCTCGTTGTCCTGCATCGAACGTATCGCCTGGGCAAACAATTCGGGGTCATTGCGCAGGCCACGCAAGGCCGACATCGGTTCAACACCGTTGAAACGCATGGCTTTGCTCCCGGGCACGTTGGCCGTGGCAATGTTGTGCGCCGCAACCTTGGCCCGCAGTGCCTCCAGATTCATGGCAAAGCGAACCGTATCCACTGCAAGACTCATATCAGCTGACATCGACCTTCCTTATTGAACGATTAGTTCGGCGTGCAGCGCACCCGCTTGCTTGATCGCTTGCAGCACGGTGATGACTTCCCGGGTACTCAACCGAACCTGGTTGAGTGCTTTCACCAGATCGCCCACGGTTGCGCCTTCGGCCAACTTCACCGGCCCGTGAGATTCTTCATTTACGGTCAGGTCGGTGTCGGGAACCACAACCGTTCCGACCCCAGGTCCGGTACGCCCGATCCAGGAGGGTTGTGAAACCTGGAACTTGGTACTGATCACGACACTCAACGAACCCTGGGAAATACTCACTTCGCCAAGACGAACGTTGGCCCCAGCCACCACAGTGCCGGTGCGCTCGTTGACCACCACACGGGCGGCATAGTCCGGTGCCACGGAGACGTTCTGTACCCGCGAAATCAACCGAGGTACGGTCATGCCTGCTGCCAGCGGAACCTCCACCTTCGCCGCGTGGACTACCCGCACACCCGGCAGTCCGAGTTCGCGCGTCAAGGCGTCGGCAATGCGCTGCGCCGTGGTGTAGTCCGGCTCATTGAGGATCAGCACCAGGTTTTTCGAAGTCTCATCACTTTCAGAAAAGGCCGACCGCTCAACGCTCGCGCCTCGAGGAATGCGTCCCACCGTCGGGTGGTTTTTCTGCACCGAGTTGGCATTGGCCTCGAAGACATAACCGCCGACCGACATCGGTCCCTGGGCCAGGGCGTAGAGTTTTTCGTCCGGACCATAGAGCGGTGTCATCAGCAAGGTGCCGCCCAGCAGGCTGCGCGCATCACCCAGCGACGACACCTCGACGTCCAGTTTGTCTCCCGACTCACTGAAGGAGCGCAGGTTGCCCGTGACCATCACCGCCGCGGTGTTACGGGTGTTGAGATCGCCGTCAGCGACGTTCACGTTGAAGTTCTTCAGGGTATTGACCAACGACTGGCGCGTGGCGCGGTTGCGGTCGGTGTCCCCCGTACCAGCCAACCCGACCACCAGTCCATAACCGATAATGGCGTAATCGCGTACGCCTTGAACGCGCGTCAGCTCCTTGATCCGAACATCCGCCAGGGTCGGCTGCAACCAAAGGGCGAGCAGCAGGCAAGGAAGCATTCGAGCAACCGTTCTCATAAAATACGCAGCCACTTGAGTACCCGAAAAACGATGTTCTGCTTCTGCGCATCCGTCACCACGCCATCACCGACAATGTCGATTTGTGCGTCTGCCAGACGATAGGAAAGCACCGTGTTGTTGTAGGCAATATCGTCCGGCCGAACCAGACCGGTGATACGCACTTGCTGTTTTTCATCATTGACCTTCACCAGTTGCTCGCCGCTGACGCGTAACAGGCCCTCGGGCAGTTGTTCGATGATCCGCACTGAAACATTGGTACGGATCTGCCCACTGCGATTGGTCTGTCCGGACCCGCTGGTATCACCCTTGAGGCCCAGCCCGGCGGCATGGCTGCGGCTGTCCAGATTGGCGTGAGCGGAGATATCGGTACTGCTGTCGGCGCCCGTGCCGGCGGCACTTTGCGCCGTGGTCGACTCCACCACCAGGACGGTCAAGGTATCGCCGACGTGATAACCGCGACGGTCTCCAGTCAGCGACCGGTACCCATCGGGATTGATCAGGCTCTGTGCGCCGACGGCTCCCGGCAACACCAGCATCAGCATCAGCAGCAAAGACCGGCAGGCCTTAGCGTTCCACATGCACTTCTCCTTTTCCGGTCACGACCGCCACCAGGCTCGACTCGGCACCGTTCAACAACACCGGCACGCGTTCGCCCAGAACGCCGGGACGCAGGGCCTTACCTTCCGTCCGCAACATCAGACCGGGTCCATACACCACCACTGTCACGGGTGTATCACGGAGTACCAGCGGCTCAGCTTTCAGGTGGCGCTTGAGCACAGGCATTCCGGCATTGACCGATTGATTCAACCAGGCTCCAGCCACATCGCCAGACAGGTCATCGAGGCTCAGTTGCGCGCCCGCCAGATCCACGACTTCCCTGCGCAGTTGAAGGTCGGCCAGAGCCTGATCGGCTCGTCCGCCGCGACCATAGACCCACGCCTGGCTCCAGGCCTGCACCTTGAACCACACCGTCACCGAGCTGGGGCGATCATGACCGCAGAGGGTGCCTGTGAATGCCACAGGCACGCGACTACGCAAGCCCTGACTCAAGACCTTGATCTGCGGTTGCGACATCGCCGGCAAATCGCTCATCGCAGTCAACTGGAGCTCGACTTGCGGCGTGCTCCATTGCGCTTTGAGGCGGTCAGTCACCTGCCCCAACACCACAGCGGAGGCCACGGCAGCGCACCCCGTTTCGGCCAGCGTCTGTGCACACCAGGCGCTGCTTGCCATCCAGATCCCACACCAGGCCAGCCAACGAACCTTCATGATGATCAACGACGCAGGTTATTGATGGTTTCCAGAATCTGATCGCTGGCCTGCAGCAACCGCGCATTCATCTGATAGGCACGCTGAGCAAGCACCAGGCTGCTCATTTCCTCAATCAGATTGACGTTCGAAAGCTCGACATAGCCTTGTAGCAACACACCCTGCCCGTCTCGTCCCGGCTCCGTGTAAATGGCTTCGCCGCTGGCCTGAGTCGGGCGATACAGGCCATCGCTGAGCTTCTTCAATCCTTCGGCGCTGGCGAATTTGGACAACTGCACGTGGCCGACCTGAACCACTTCACCGGTCGCGGTGATGGTGGCCTGCACCTCGCCGTTCTGTTTGATCAGCAGGTTGCCGGCATCCGGTGGAACACGCAGGTCCGAAGTGAGCGTCTGCCCATCGTGCATGGCCAACTGACCTTCGCTGTCCAGGTGAAAACGTCCCGCACGGGTATAAGCCAGTTCACCGGTCGGCAGTGCCACTTCAAAGAAACCGTCCCCCTGGATGGCCAGGTCGAGCGAGTTGCCGCTTTCACGGACCGTGCCCGGGGTGAAGATCTGGCTCGGCTGCGAAGCCTGGATACCCGCGCCCGTCAACAGCGTCTCGGTCATGCCACCGCCATTGTCGCGTGTGCCAACTTCGCGAACCATATCGTGAAAGTTCACTTCGCTACGCTTGTAACCGATGGTCTGCATGTTCGCGACGTTGTTGGAAATGCTGTCGATCCAGGCCTGGTTGGCAGCCAAGCCGGAGCTGGCAATACTCAATGCATCAATCACAACCACTCTCCCTGGAGTCAGTCTTTGCCTATTTGGTTGATACCGCGATCCAGCATCCCGTCGTACGCCGACAGCGCACGCTGCAGGGTCTCGACATGCCGTGACACTTCCATCATCTTGACCATATCGCTGCCCATGGCCGCGTTCGAACGCTCCAGCAGGCCCTGATGCACAACGTATTCCTTGGCCGATATCGCCCGGCCTTGGGTGGCATACAGCCCTCCGCCCAGGGGCAGCAATTGCTGTGGATTGTCGGTACGTACAATGTTCAGGTGTCCGACCGGACGATCATCGACACTGACCTGACCACCAGCATCAATCTTCAACACACCGCCGCCCACCTGCAGAGGTCCCTCGTCGCCCATGACCGGGTAGCCGGCATCACTTACCAGATAGCCGGCGTTATCGACCTGGAAGCGGCCATCCCGACTGAGCAACACCCCCTGTGGCGTCTTCAGTGCAAACCAGGCATCCCCGGACAGTGCCAGGTCGGTGACTCGCCCGGTTTGTTGCAAGGCACCGCCATCGGGATTGATAGAGGTCTGGGACTGGATACTGTCGAAGCCGGTCGGTACACCGGCAACACCCGGGGCCATAACGCTGAAAGTCCGCTCGGCCTTGTAGCCATGGGTGTTGGCGTTGGCGACGTTCTGCGATACGGCTTTCAAGCTGTCGATATCACGCTGGATCACCCCAGCCAGTTGCATGATCATGTCGCTCATGAAGACTCCAGACTGGGAAAGCCGGGCAACTCGATCATCCCGGCCGAAGTAACGCGGGCGTGCTGGCCCACTTCATTCACCGACAACACCGCCATATGCGGCACTGCCCGTGACATGAAAGCGCGCAGGACACGACGCAGTGGAGCCGCGCAGAGCAGCACCGGTTGTTTGTTTTCGCTCAACTGACGCTCCGCCTCGCGTGCCACGCTGGTCACGAAGCGTTCCAGCTCCTGGGCCGGCAACAACGCCGATTGCCCGCCTTCGCGCGGCCGCGACGCCGCCAGCATGTAACCTTCCAGTTGCGGTGCGATGGTCAGCACATTCAACTCGCCGTTCTTATCCACCAGACGCTCATAAAGCGCCGCCCCCAGGCGTTCGCGTACACGCTCCACCAGGTCCTCGGCGCTTTTATTACTGCGTCCGGTGTCCACCAATACTTCAAGAATGGTTTCCAGATTGCGGATCGATACCTGCTCACGCAGCAACAGCTGCAGGACCCGCTGAATGTCGGAGTAACTCAACACCTGGGGCACCAACTCATCCACCAGGCTGCCGAGCCCCGCGCGTTTTTTTTCGATCAGCCGCTCGGTTTCCGCACGGGTCAGGAACTCCGGCGCATAACGGCGGGCCAACTCGGAAAGATGAGTGAGCAATACGGTGTCGGGCTCGACCAGAGTGTAACCGGCGCTCCGAGCCTGGGACCGCAGTGCTACATCGATCCACAGTGCCTTGAGCCCATAGGTCGGCTCCTTGGTCGCTCGTCCCTCGAGGGTCAAGGTCGCGCCACCCGGGTTGATCGCCAACAGCTTGTCGAACTCCAGTTCTCCGCTGGCAACCACCGCCCCCTGTACACAGGCCTGATAGGTGCCGGCGGCCAGTTTGCGGTCGGCCTGGACATTGAGCTGGGGCAAGGCAAAACCATAATCCCGGGCAAATTGCTTGCGCAGGTTGTCGATGCGCAGACTCAAGGTGCTGGTCGCCGTCAGTACATGGGCGGCCAGGTCCGTGCTCAAGCGAAGCTCGAAGGCATCGGTATTCATCAAGGCATAAACATCGTCGGTACCGTTGTCGCCCAGGGCAACACTCTCATCCTCTGACGACTGAGCCCCGTCATCCGCCTTGAGGCGCAATTTGCGATAGGAAAACCAGGCCGCCGCCGCGAACCCGGAAAACAGTATCAACAGCGGAATCAACGGCAGGCCCGGCAGCATCGCCAGCAACAGCGTGACCACGGCCACCACGGCCAGGGTTTTCGGATAGGCCGACACCTGCCGCCCCAGTTCAGGCCCCAGCCGGGCATCGGTTGCGGCCCGGGTGATGATGATCCCTGCGGCCACGGCAATGACGAGCGAAGGAATCTGGGTGACGATACCGTCGCCGACCGTCAACAGGGTGTAGTGATGCAGCGCATCGCCCCAGCTCTGCCCTTTTTGCAGAATGCCCACCGACAAGCCGCCGATGATATTGATGGCGATAATCACGATCCCGGCTATCGCATCGCCTTTGACGAACTTGGAAGCCCCATCCATGGCGCCATAGAAATTCGACTCCCGCTCCAGCTGGCTGCGCCGGCGCTTGGCCTCGTCCTGGTCGATGATGCCCATGTTCAAATCGGCATCGATGCTCATCTGTTTACCGGGCAACGAGTCCAGGGTGAAGCGCGCCGCGACCTCGGCCACACGCTGAGCACCGCTGGTGACCACCACGTATTGCACGACCACCAGAATCAGGAAAACCACGAAACCGATCACGTAGTTGCCGCCCACCACATGGGTACCCACGGCCGCAATCACTTGACCGGCATCACCATCGGCGAGGATCAGACGGGTTGCGGAAATGTTCAGGGCCAGGCGAAACAAGGTGGTCATCAGCAACAACGACGGAAAAGTCGAAAAGCTCAGAGGCTTGTCGATGTCGAAGGTCACCAGCAGGATCATCAGCGCGACCGCAAAATTGGTCAGCAGCAACAGATCAAGCAGCCAGGTCGGAATCGGCGTGAACAGCACCAGCAGGATGCCGATGACCGCGACGGCCAACAGCAGATCACTGGTTTCGGAATAGAAACGCGCCCAGGCCGACTTCATGGCGTCAGCACCTTGTTACCGGGCAAGGCAATCACCCAGCGATAGACCTTGGCGACATCGCTTTGCATGGCATCAGGAATGGGCGAATCAACCCGGGCCAGGGCATGCAGAGCACGCGCCAGCGGTGGACGGCGGAGAATCGGGACCTGGTGCTTGCGGGCCACCTGGCAGATGCGCAGAGCCTGCAGACCACGTCCCATAGCCAGTACCTTAGGCGCGAGCATGCTTGCCGGCCGATACTGCAAGGCCACCGCGTAGTGCGTCGGATTGGTGATGATGACGTCCGCCTCCTTGACCTGTCCCAATGCCGAAGACTTTTTCAGCAACTCCTGCTGGATCCCCTTGCGCTTGGAGCGCACCTCGGGGTCGCCGTCGCGCCGACGATGCTCTTCTTTCATTTCCCGACGGCTCATGCGCATCTGCCGGCCGAACTCACGCCGCGAATACCAGATATCGAACAAGGCCGACGCGGCCATCACTGCCAACACTGTAAAACCCAACTGCATCAGCAACTGTTTGCCCGCCTGGGGCAGCTCAAGGGGGGATATCGTCGCCATGCCCAGCAGCTTCGGCAGCAGGCTCTGGAACAGGTAATAAAGCACCACGCAGAACAAGGCACCCTTGACCAGCACCTTGATCAACTCGACGAGCATGCGCCGTGAAAAGACTTTCTTGAGCCCGAGGATCGGGTTGAGACGCTTGAAGTCAGGCTTTATGGCCGTCATGGAAAACACTGGCCCGCTGAAGATCAGATTCGTCAGGATGGCCACCAAGACCAGGGCGCCGATCAACGGCAACAGACCGTACACCACCTGCCTCAGGCTATGACCACCCTGCTCGCCAAGAAAACCGAACCCACTGCCCATCTGCCCGGCGTTACCCAACCACCAATGCGTGTGAGCCGCGATCACGCTGGCCAGGGGATAGGCGATGGCGGAAAACACCATCAGGAACGTCAGCAACATGATGAACGACAGCAACTCCGGGCTGCGGGGAACCTGCCCTTTCTTGCGTGCCTCTTCCAGCTTGTAAGGGGTCGCCTCTTCGCTTTTGTCCTGTTGATCGCTCATTGCGCACCGGCCGGTGAAAGGGCAAAGCGCAAGGCGTTTTCAATCAATAGCGGCAAACGCTGCACGATCATCGGCAAGGTCAGAAGCAGGATGAACAGGCCGACGCCCAACTTAATCGGCAACGACAGAAAATACACGTTGGCCTGAGGCATCGAGCGAGAGAGAAACGCGAAGGCGGTATCGATCAGCCAAAGCCCGAGAATGACCGGAACCACCATCATGAAAGCCAGCAGAAACTGCTGCGTCATGACGGTTGCCAGGGACAGAGAGAGTACTGAGGCCGACACGCTGCCAGGAGGCACCACGGCCAGTAACTGACTGAAGACCCGCAACATGTCGTGATGCAGATCCAGCACCACGAACACCGCCGCCAGGGACCACACCAGCAACTCGGCCACCAGGCCAGTCATATTGGAAGTCCCCGGGTCGAAAACACCGGCGGCATTCAAGCCGATCTGGGTATCGATCAGCTTGCCGGCCATATCGAGTCCGGCATGGGCGGCATGAAAACCAAAGGCCATGAGCACGCCGAGCAGCAGTTCACCCAGCAGCACAGGCACCGTAAAGGTTGGCGAATGGGTCAGCGTCAAACCGCTGGCCAATACTGCCGACAGCGCCAAGGTCAGGAGTACTCGGACCATCAAGGGAATGCGCGCGAAAAACAGGACCGGCGAAACCACCAGAAGCGGGATCAGCCTGACCGACACTAGAAGCGCATTGAGGAAAAACGATGTCAGCACAATTCACACCCACGACAAATAACAGCGCGTAAACGCTAGAAACCAGCGGCCTGAGTTAATGCACTGAGGGCGAACTGCTTGAGTACGGTCAACATCCAACTGCCAAAAACCAACAACATAACCACCGTCACGATCAACTTGGGGATGAACGTCAGGGTCATTTCCTGGATTTGCGTGGCGACCTGAAGAATGCTGACCAAAAGGCCAACAATCAGAATGGCTAGTAGCAAGGGAGCAGCCACCATGGCAGCAGTGACGAGCGCTTCTTTGAGCGCGTAGAGCATGAAATCCTGCGTCATCCGTAACCCCAGCCGACCTGGGCCGGGTGCATTTTTCAGAAAACGCCCCAGCCTTCTATGGCGAACTGCCATTGATTTGTATCAATTCTAACTACATATAATCTCGGCATGCAACAGAATGTTACAGGCGTATCGGTGCAATAAAAGCGGGAAAATGCCTGTTTTTCGGGGAAAATTGGGAGATCACGATCCGCCAAGGCACTCTGATCAAAAACGCACAGGGCCAATTTGTGTCCTACAAGACACAATAAAAGCGCAGCGAGGGGCAAAAAATATCGAGGGCGGCAGCGGAGTTCTTCGACTGGACGACTTGGGAGCAATCCATTCACGGCAAAGGCCTACTCCTCCTCCTTTCGAGCACTGGTATGGCCATGAGCGCTCATTGGTTTTCTGAAACGACTGAAAATCGATAATCCATGACTGGATCGCCCCTTGCAGCGGTGATCAATGCAACAATTCAGCCCTCACCTCTCCTGTCGAGACACGAACACTGCCGAAAGGGTCGGCTCCTATCGATGCGCTGAGCTCGGTCTTCCACATCGGCATCATCTTCAATTACAAAACTCCGTACACCTTTGCGCCCACCATGTTTTCTTTGCCTCTCAGTTCACAAAGCTCTTGAAATCCCATCCAGAACTTAAACGCAGCGCGAAACTGATCCTTTGAAAAAAGCTGTGGTTCTCCGTACTCCTCAGAAAAAGCTTCCACATTTTCGTTGGAAATAAGAACGCACCCTCTATCAACGCCAGGAGGACTGAAGCAGATGTTTTTATCGCTAACCCCCAATCAGGGAGACTCAGATTTTCTGGTACATACAACCCCTTCTCCGTCTCTTGAAACAACGCGTCAAGCTCCAGCATATCCGAAGGACTTGACTCAACAATAAAACGAAGCAGTGTATCGGTAACCGAGCGCACCACCCCTCCTCCCTCTCCGACACAATACAACATCAACAGAGGACGACCATCTTTATAAGAATCAACTTCAGCAATTATTTTCATGGCACACATACCAAATCCCCATACGACAAATGCACCTTTATTGAAGACTCACGAGACAAGAAGCCCACACCTCTAGAGTTACCATTCCAGTTTCCATCAGAGCCCTGAAGTCGACCCATAAATACTTAACTCACCACCCCTTAAGCATGAGGTGCCGAATTAGAGCCTCCTTGCGGCTTGATTTTAATTAATAATTACCCCCCAGCCCTTATAAATACTTTACCCCCTACAACTCCACTTACATCATTTTTTCTGACACAAGATCAATTTAAATCAAAGGTAAACTTGAAAAGTTACCACCTCCCGCACAAAATTTGCCATCAGGCATTTTAATACCTGCTTCAACATAACTAAAAACCAGCAGCCCCAAGCCTGCAAATAACGTTACAACTCCGCCGCCCACTTAAAGCAGCCAAACCACGCTAAAGCCATCGCAAAAGCGTGGCGGAATACCTTGCCTGATAAAGACTTTTAATTATAAATTTGCGTGCTTTTTAAGAAATTTCAGATATTTGGAGTCTTCATTAGAAAAAATTTCCTCCCCCCCTCCCATATAGGCTCGCATCAACTCATCTGCCGCTCGAACTTCTTCTGCGCAGTCCAGCAGTACCTGGCCGTAACGCAAATGAAGGAATGGATTACCAATACCTCCCGGACAAGTCATAGCGTATTGCAAAGCTTCGCGAGCAGAAGTATTAAATCCGGATAAAAAGCATGCATCTGCAATAGCAGCCAAAATCCATGTAGACGCTTCCCACTCATTTTGTGGCTCAGGGACTAGCATCCACGCTCTATTATATTGAGCAACAGCCTCTTGGTAGCTACCAAGCTCCGCCAGTCGGTCCCCAGCCTCACAAAACAACTTAATATTTTCATGTACCGAAGCATCTAACTCATCACCATCACTCATAATTTTCATCTCACTATTGTTGTAAATCCAGGCGCCAATGGTGGTAGATAGGTCTGCCCCAAGCGTGCACCTTCAGAACGATTTATTGAACTAGGTTGTAAAACATAATTCCTTGAATCTAGCATAAACTTACGAACCTCTGGAGACTTCGGACCGAATTGCCTACCGACGTTATTCCACCAGGTCACCGCATCGACGGTATGAGCCATATCGACTTTGGAGTCAATTTTAATTAACTGCCCATCCTCACTTATCAACTTGAGATTATTTGGGTTTCCTCGTAGAAGCAAACCCTCTCCGTCAATTTTACCTTCACTACGCATTCTCTCTAATACCTCACGACCTGTGCGAGAGTATTTACTTGGCGTAGAGCCCATATAAGTGAGTCGCGCAGAACGACCGCCCCCCAGCTTCGGCAACGTAGAAAACTTGCCAACCTCCAGAGCGACAGCTCCGGCCTGACTCGCTCCAAAACCGCTTACACCTATGTCTCTTACTCTAACACCATAAGCCCCATATCGGCCAAGAACCTTCCCCCCAACGGCTCCGCCGGCGATGCCACCGAAAATGCTGGCGAGGGGCTTGTAGTCCCCTTCAACCACTGCAGCCCCCGCTGCATTTCCCAGCGCAGTGGGCAGGTCAACCCCAAAAGCATAAATCGGGTTGTGATGCAAGGAAAACTGATCCCATGTCTGCCCAGAACTCTCATAGTCGCGAGCCATCCTGCTGACGGGTTTCGGGAGCCAGTAGCTCCCCTCATCCCTGAACAGGTTGGTACTGACCGCTGAGAGTCCTACGCCCATATCCCAGACCCGTAGCGGTGTATCGAACACCTCTCCAGCTAAATATTTAAGTGCGTCGAAAGCGCCATCCAAAAAGCTTTCACCAACCCCTAAAGCCGTCGAAAGCTGGTCCTCTCCACCGTTTGCTATAACCTCTGTTACAGGGAGATTAACGCCTGTACTAGAAGTATAGGGTTTGTTATCAGTCGACATGCGGCCCAGGTACTTATCAGAGTCTATGTCAGCAAGTAATAGGTCTTTTTTATAATCAATCCCTGTTGTTTCTTGGTCGGACGAGGTAGGTATTTGGTGGACCATGTAATCAACGAGAGCATTCCCGAAGGCATCGGCGGCTACCTGACCATAATCAGGACGCCCACCGCCCAGCCACTTATCTTTGATGACTGCAGAAGCAAAAGCACTGACTTCGCTGCGGATAACTGAACTGGCAATGCTCGTGCCAGCCCCCACGGCGCCTCCCACTGTTGCGCCAACAGCCGATGCTGCGACGTTACGCCAACTGAAAGTCGTATCGAGACCAACAACTCGACTGGCTATCTGGTTATTCATATAGCTGAATGTGCCCAGAGCGGCATATCCTGTTCCATAGGTTCCGCCAGTCTTCATCGCTTCCGCCGCAGTTTTGCCCCAGGCGCCGAGAGCGCTTGACTGCGCCAGAGAGCCAAACCCGGAAGTCAAACCGGCACCTAACCCGCTAGCAGCGACTTGTCCCCAGGAAAATTTATCGACCACCCCCATGGATTTGCCAACCAACTGCGATGCGGCACTCCCCACCATGCCACCGACTATCGCGGCTCCAAAACCAGCCCAGCCAGCCCCACTCAGTGCAGCAAGACCAGCTCCAAATGTAGAAAGCCCCGTCACCAGGGTGGGAGCTAATACCGTCAAAGCTGCACCGGCGGTGAATATCGTCGCAACCACCGCTACTACCACCATGACGATGCTCCCGATCCCACCGCATTTCTTACCTTTGGGTTTAGGAGGGGGCGGTGGAGGCGGGAGTTTCGCCTGGGGAGTGGTATCGCCAATCACATCCGCGAGACTATAGGGTTTGAAGGTGCTTTCGTTGTTATGCGTGCTGCTGACCACATTGGGGATGCGGAGCGTGTTCCCCGGGACTAATGGTTTACTTGGATCTTGGACGTTAGCATCAGCAATCAGGTACCACATACCCGAATCACCCCAGACCGCCTGGGCAATACTGGCGAAGGTATCGCCTTGGCTCACGATATAGCTGGTAGGTGTACGTCCAGGATAGTCACTGGAAATCGGCGTAAAGGTATCGCTAATTTCCGGTGCATTGGATGTACCAGCATTAGCCAAGACCTTACCGTTGTAACTGAAATAGGACTGTGTGGTCTTGTTCAGCGTCTCGTTGCTCGCTAAAATCTGCCCATCTCGGTTTGATTGAACAGTCCTGATACCTTTGTACGTGATAAAAACCTGCTCAAGAACTCCATTACTCGCATATGCAAACTGTGTATATGCCGGCGTACCTCCATCCCATGTATTCTTGACATGATACTCTTTATACGAATCAAAGCCTTGGTAGTATTTTTCACTATGTCCCGTATAGGCAATGCTAACACCGTCACTATTATAGGAAGTGTAACGGTAGCTAACTTGATTACCCACCGCATCGATCATTCCCACCTCACCAAGGTAGGTCGCTTGCTGGACCTTTTGGACACCACTACTGACCTTATAAGAGAGCTGCAGGACTGTCTGACCATCTCCGCGGTAGGCATAAGAGGTAACCGCACTGGCCTCGCCGTTGGTGTAAATGGTCTGAAGCGTTTGATTGCCTCTGAAATCGTAGGTATTTACCGAACCCAGTACAGGGCTCTCCTGACCGAGCACTGTACTGGTTGTATCGGCCCCAAGTTGCCGGGTGAGTTTCCGACTACTTGAACTTACGACTTGGCTCAGGTCGTTGTAGGCATATTCGGAGCGGCTATACAGCTCACTATTGCCGCTTGTCGAGCTCCATTGCTCGGAAGCAAGACGTCGACCCGTAGCGTCATAGGTGATGGAATAGCCCTTAGCCTTACCTACCTGCTTGCCTGCAACGATTTGACCATTGCTCAGGAAGCCCTCGTTCACCAGCACACGATCCTCCTGATCGAATTTATACCAGTGATCTAGAACCGTGCGCACACCTGCCTGGTCGGTCGAATCCATGTAGCTACGGCGCCGATTGCCTAGCTCGTCAAAATCGTACCTCAAAGATTCCAGCAATGCTGTTTTCGGTAGGACGGTACTCTGGGTAGGCCAAAAAGTTGTAGTTGTACCAATCGGAGATTTTGTTTCCTTGAGTCGCGAGCGCTCGTCCATACGATATCGAGTTTCGATTCCAGTACTAACCTTATTAAATACCCTGGCATCTATACTCCTGGTTTTATTTCCGCCAAGGTCATATTCCTGCGTTGAAATTTCGACATATTTTCTACTTTCAACTGCATCCGCATCAACGTCCGAAACAGTTTTCACCAACCCATTGGCGTAGTATGTATACAACCTAGCATTATTGGTATCTGTCCTGAGAGCCCCTGGATACATTGCGGTAAAAATCGTATTGGGCGGCGTATACAACCCCGTCGCCAGCTCCTTGGTGACCTGCCCAAATGCGTTGTAAGAGTAATTTAACGTGTAGTTCGACAGATTTTTGTGGCTGACCATCCTCCCATAATTTTCTTTATCATAGGTCCAGGTCAGCGTATTGTTCAGCCCATCAGTTTCCGTGACTTTGAGATTGGCAGCGTTGTATTCGTAGCTCTTCTCGACCTTCGACTCATTTCGCGTCTTGACAATATTGCCGCGCTCATCGAACAGGGTGTAACGCACATTACCAGCCACCCCGGTGGTCACACCCGAGCCACTGGCGCTGGCCAGGGTTTCCTCGACCGCCGTGCTGCCGTTGATTTCACCCACCAAGCGCCCGGCCTGGTCGTACTGGTTGCTCAACAGCGTGACCGCCGCCCCATTACGGATAATGCCGTGGGTCAGTTGCCGGTCCATGGCGTCATAACTGTCCACCAGCACCGTGCCCAAGGCGTCTTTCGTGGCGACTCGATTGCCATTGCTGTCAGTCAGGTAGCTGCGTGCATAACCCAACGCATCGATATCCTGGATCAGTTCACCGGCTTGGTTGTACACGTGCTGGCGGGTGCGCAGTTCGGTACTGATCGCTACCCCGGCATACGGCCCTACCAGATCGGTTTCCTGGATCAACTGGCCCAACGCGTCGTAGCGTTTTTCGTGGACCAGACTGGCACGATAACTGGTGCCGTTCTCGCGGAGGATATCGGTGACCGGCAGGGTCTCAGTCAACTGCTTGTTGTTGCGATCATAGGTGTAGCTGGTGACATAGCCACGGGCATCGGTACGGCTGAGTACATTGCCCCAGCGATCATAAGTCTGGCGGATGATCGGGGTGGCCAGGGTCAGGGTGACGTTGTTCAGGGTATCGGCATTGAGGTTGGCCTCGAAGGCCGGCAAGTCCTGCTCCAGCGCCCGACCCAAAATATCGTAGCGGGTGTAGGTGATACGGTCATCGGCGGTGGTACTGGCGTCGCCGATCTGGTTGCTGCGGCTGGCCTTGCCCGTCAGGTCGTAGTCGACCCGGGTAATGCCCTGGCCGTTCTGCTGCTGGATGGCATGGCCGGCTTGATCATAGAGATAAGACGCTTGCAGGTAGCCGTTGAGCAACTGCGTGGTCACTTCGCCAAAGCGGTTGTACACCGCAGAGTTCGTGGTGCTTTTCGGGGTACCGTCGGCGGCGGTGTACCAGTCAGTGGTTGATAGCTGCTGGCCCAGGGCATCGTAGACAAAGGTGCGGCGGATGGTTTGAGTGCGACTCAGCGCAGCTCCGGCCACGGTCCAGCCGCTCAGCACCACGCTGGTCTGCAGCACTTGTTCAGTGCGCCGGCCGGCGACATCGACCTTGTAGTTGGTGGCCACGCCAGCGGCATCAATGCCCTGTATCTCGTAACCCGCCGCATCAAAGCGAGTGCGGGTGGTTTGGGTCAACCCGGCTTGCTGGATATTGTTGCCATCCAGACCCGCACTATGGGTTTCGCTGATCACCTGACCAAAGGCATTCACGGCATAGGTGGTGATCGGTGACGCGACAATACTCCCGGCCGCGAACGGGTCGACGGCTCCGGCTCGGGCGCTGATCCGAGCCGGCTCGGTGACCTTGCTGACCTGGCCCAAGGCGTTGTAATCAGTGGTGGTGACGTTACCGGCGGCGTCGGTCGTCGTCCGGGTATTGCCCACACCGTCATAGGTCATCCGGCTGATCACCACATTGCCGACAATCGCACTGGCCGAGACCACACCATTTTGCGGATTGACGCTCTGTTGCCAGTAACGCACGCCTTCCTGGGTGACTTGCACCAGACGCTCCAGGGCGTCGTAATCGTAGCGGGTGCTGCGGTCATTGGCGCTGGCCAGCGGATTGGCTGGCAGGGTGTTTTCATCCCAGGAAGACAAGGCATTGGCGTATTCGACCTGACGGGTCAGCTTGCCTTGGGCGTCGTATTCCATCCGCGTGTAGTTGCCCAGGGCATCGACGCTGCCCACGCGGTTGCCCGCCAGGTCGTAGTAATAGACGCTGCTGGCGCCGGTCATCACCGTCACGCCGCTGGCATTGCGGGCGATCTGGGTTTCCCGAACCAACTGGCCCAGGGTGTTGTAGCTGTAGACCGTGGTGGGAGAAGCGGTGATCAGACTGGCCCCGGCGACCGAACCGTTGAAGGTATACAGACTGACCGGATCCTGTTGCACAAAGGTCTTGCGCCCCAGCGCATCGTAGCCGGTGATCAGGTTGCGATCCTGGGTGCTGTCGCGTGACAGCGCCGTCGCGGTGTTGTCGGAGAGCTGGTAATACCCCCGCGCCGGAAGGGTCAGGTTCAGGGGATTGACGAAGCGACGGGTGAGTACCCGATTACCCAGGGCATCGTAGTTATAAACGGTGACCCCGTTGAGGGCATCGACCTCGAAGGCCACCCGTCCCAGCGGATCGTAAACCTTGAAGGTGTCAATGAAATCAGTGCTCGCCACACCGGTGTTATTGACCCGCACCCGATTACGCACGGGGTTACCAATCGGGTCGTAGGTGACTTCGGTGGTGACCTGGAACGTATTGGCCGTGCCATCGGAGGCCGACTGATAAGCCCCGGTCGTCTTGTTGTACCAACCCGGCGAGGTGATTTGCACCTGACGCCCCATCACGTCGTAGGCATAACCGGTCGTGCGGGCCTGGCTCAGATCGTCCAGGGCCGGATCCGCGCCCAGACTGCCTCGCAAGCGTCCTACCGTACGGCTGGTGACATTGCCCAGCGCATTGTAGGTGATGCTGGTGACCTGCAAGACGGTCTGCGAAGTGACAGTGCCGTTGGCAGCGAGACTGGAAACGCTGACCGCTGGAGTGATCTCTTCGATCAGCCGATTGAGGTTGTCGTAACGGTAGTTCCAGACCGCACCATTCTTGTTGGTCAGGGTGGTGCGGTTGCCTACGGCATCGTAGCTGTAGGACTCGATATTACCGGCAGCATCCGTCACGCGGATCAACTGACCGGCGGCGTCATAGGCCGAAAGAGTGGCATGGATCACGGCACCGGCGGCGCTGAGCGCAGCGGCCACATCACTCATGGTCCGCGGAGTGCCGCTGGGGATGGGCTTGTCGTACCAGAGCACATTGCGAACCCGGCCGTTGGCATCGTAAACCGTTCCACTGACCTGGTTCAGCGCGTTGATCGTGGCTTTGGGACGACCCATCTCATCGTACAGATAGAAGGTGCTCTGGTCCTTGGCCGCATTGACCGTCGGTGACACGCTGGCAGGGTTATCGCCCAATGCCGCCAGGGCCGCCGCCGGCAGCGCCGTGGCAAATCGCGTGGTGCTGGTCAGGTTGCCGACGCTGTCATAGGCATTGCGGGTCACGCCGCCCAGGGCATCAACGGTGTCGGTCAGATGGCCAGCATTGTCATACACATACCAGGTGCTGTTACCGGCCGGGTCGATCTTGCGGGTGACTTGATCGTTGCCGTTGTAGCGATACTGGGTGGTGAGGTTGAGGCCATTGGGATCCAGGCGCTCAGCCGTGCGACGGCCCAGATTATCGAACACCACCAGGACTGTTTGCTGATTGGGGTTGGCCACCGTTCCCCGCACGAGCTGCACCTGGCGGCCCAGGCCATCGTAGGTATAGGTGGTCAGCAATTGCAGGCCGGTTGGGTCCTGAGTGATCGTCAGGACCTGACCGGAGCGGTCATAGCCATAATCGGTGATGCGCTGACCGGCCAGGCCCTCGGCCTCGACCACCCGGACCTTGCGGCCCTGGCCGTCGAAGGTGTAGCGGGTCACGGTGTTGTTGGCATCGGTGCGGGTCACCGTGCGGCTGACGGCGTCGTAACCATAAAGGGTCGCCCGACCGAGGGCATCGGTGACACTGAGCAAGTGCCCGGCAGCGTCATAGGCATTACGAGTAGTGCGTCCAAGGGCATCGCTGCTGGACAACAACTGGCCGTTTTTGTCGTAACTGTAAGTGCTGGTATTACCCGTACCGTCGGTGACGCTGAGCGTCTGGCCCTGGCGGTTCTTGACGGTGCTCACGCTCACCCTGTCCGGGGTGGTCACGGTCAGCGTGCGGTTGGCGTCGTCATAGCGGTAGGCGGTGACCTGACCCAGGGCATCGGTTTGCCTAAGAATCCGGTCAAAGGCATCGTACTCACTGACCTGGTTCTGGCCCAGTGGATTGCTGGCGACAATCATCCGCCCACTGTCGGCATAGCTGATGGTGCTGAACTGACCACGGCCATCGACTTGGCGCACCACTCGGCCAAAGGCGTCGTAGACAGTCGATGTACTGCGAGACAAACCACCGACGTCCTCAAGACGAGCAAGCAGCTCGCCGCGCTTGTTGTAACTCAGACTCTCGCTAACCGAAGTACCATCGATACCGCTACGCAGGCTGGTGACCTGCTCGCCAAATGCGTTGTAGGTATAGCGGATCTGATTGCCCAGGGCATCGACGCTGGTCTCCTTCAAACCCAACAGGTTATAGGTCGCCTGCGTACGGTTATCGCTGTTGGCATTGCGGATCGCCTGTACCAGCGTACTGACCGGTGCGGTCAGCAAACCACCCTTCAAGGTCGCCAGATCGGTGGTAGCCAAGCGGTTGGTCAGGCGGGTTTTCTCGCTGGCTTCGCCAAATGCGGTGTAGCGGGTTTCGCTGACTTCGCCCAGGGCGTTGATCACATGGGTAAGGCGTCCGTCGGCATCGTAATAAGACAGGGTTCGGTTACCCAGCGCATCGCTGGCACTGGCCACCCGGCCGGCGGTGTCGTAGCGATAGGTCAGACCATACTGGGCGTAGATGGCCGCGACATCGGTGTCGCTCATGCCGACGGTAATCCGCGCTGAAGCCTCACCCAGCAACTTGCCAATCGTCTGACCAAAGGCATCGTAGAGGGTGCGGGTGCTGCGCTCATCGGTGGTGCCTTGGGCCTGGGTTTCACGCACCAGGCGCCCAGCGACATCGTATTCGTAAGTGGTGATCGTGCCGTCGGTGGCTATACGCTGACCAACGCGTCCTTGGGCATCAAAGGCGGTAGTAGTGGTTTGTTTGGTGCCGCCTGCCACGGCGGACTTGATCGTTGCAAAGTCCGTTCCCGCCGTAATCGACGCGGTATAGGCCGTGGCGTACCTCAGGGTAACTTGAGTATTGGTCGCTTCGTTGTAGAGAGTTTCGGTGACGAACTGTTTTTCGTCGACGCTGCCGATCTGCCGGCCGGCGGCATTGTAGTAGTACCAACTCGACAAGTCGTTACCCACCGCTGGACGGAGCTGGTCAAGCGTGCCGGTGTCGCGAACGCTTGCGTCAGTGGCACTCGCGTAACGAATGGTCTGGATCAGCCGTCCGGACGCGTCATAGATGTTTTCGCGCAGATAGCCTTCAGCATCCAACTGACCGATTTGATGCCCACTGGCGTCGTAGAAAAAGCGCGTACTACGATCACCGCTTTGCTGCTTTACGAGTTGCCCAAGACTGTCATAACTGAATGTGGTGACCGTCCCCAGTGCATTGGTGCTGGTACTGAGTCGCCCTGCACTGTCATAGGTTAACGTTGTGGTGCGATCCGTAGCCGTGCTGGCGGGGCGGATCTCGCTCACCAAGACTTTTGTCACCACGGTGCCGTTGTACCAAGTGCTGGTATCAACCAGGGTCGCATAACGCTTTTCCTGGATCCGCTGGCCGGCCGCGTTGTAGCTGTACTCGACTACCGCCCCCGTGCCATCCACCAACGCACTGACCCGACCGGCTTCGTCGTACAGCGTGTAGCTGCGCACCCCGGTCGGATCCTGGACCATGCTCTGCCGGCCCGCGGCGTCATAGGCATACTGCGTCACCCGTGGTACCGAATTGGCCGCGGTTTCACTCAGCGACACCAGGCGCCCCAGACCGTCATAAGCCTGAGTCACCGTCAGTCCCGCGCTGTTGGTGATCGCCACCGTGTGGTTGGTGCCGTTGTAGGCGGTGATCCGCGTCCCCGAGGCATCGGTCTGGCTGATCACCCGGCCCAGGCCGTCATACACCACCGAACTCAGGATGGTTTTCTGATCACGCCCCGTGCCGCGCACCGTCAGGGTTTGCAGCAACTGGCCGTAGGGGCTGTAGATGTATTCGTTGATGCTGGCACTGCCGTCCAGCACCCCGGCACCCGCCGCATTCACCGCACCGTAGGTCACCCGCCGACTCAGGTTGCCCCGGTAGTCATAGCTCAACTCAGTCAGACTTGAGCGTGTCTTGTCCCGAGCACTGGCCCAAGTGCTCAGGTCCGCTTCAGATAGGCTGGCATTGATCGCCAGCCCGTTCAGGTTGAACAACGCATCGCCGTAGGTGATTTCCTGGATTGGCAGGCCATCGGCGTTGTAGCGGTATTCAGTGACCTGGCCACGGCCATCGACTTTGAAACGCAGCCGGTCATTGCTGTCGTAGGTGTTGCGAGTGACCTGGGCGCTACTGACCGGTGGTTCGGTCCAACTGCCCGTGGCGGCATTCCAAATCGCCGCCGAACTGTAGCGGATCTCGTTGAGCAACTGGTTGTCGGCGTTGTAGGTGCGGGCCACCGTGGTGCCGGCGCTGTCGCGTTCCAGAATCCGGTTGCCGTTGGCGTCGTACTGGTAAGTGACCGAGTTACCGCGTCCGTCGGTGATCTGGGTGACCTGACCGTCAGCGTTATAGGCATACCGGGTCGATAGTCGCTGCCCATTGACCGCGGGGCTCTGCACCTCGATCAGTTGATTCTGGGCGTCGTAGAAATAACTCCACTGCTGGCCCAGGCCATTGAGCACATCGGTGCGCCGGTTGACCGTGTCGTAAGTGAAGGTAGTGGTACCAGACGCATCGGTGACGCTGCTGATACGGTAATCGCTGCCGGTCTGGACATAGCCAAAGCCGACCGTCGTGCCGTCGCTTTGACTGACGCTGGCGATACGAAAGCTGTTGCCGTCATAACTGTACGTGGTGCTGTAGACATTGCCATCGGCAATGCTGTTGTCGTCCGGGCTCAGGTCGGTGCTGACCCGGGTCAGACGGCCCTGGCTGTCATACTCGTAATAGACCTGCTGGGTCAGGGCACCGCCCGTGGTGCTGCGGGTATCCAGGCGCTCCAGCTTGCCGGCGGCGTTGTAGTTGAGCACCAGCTCCTGGCCGGAGCTGTCCTTGACGCTGTTCAGGCGCCCGTTGGCATCGTAGCCGTAGCTGATCCGAGTGCCGTTGGCATCGGTCACCGACTGCAACTGGCCGCTGGCAGTGTAGCGTTCGACCGTGCGGCGCGTGCCATCGGTCCAGACCAGTTGGTTGTTGCCCGCGTCCCAGCTCAGGGTGTCATGGGCGCCGTCGCGTTCGCTGGATTGGTAGGCAGCGCCATTCCACTGATACACCGCCTGATGACCGTCACCGGTGGTCCGAACAAACTGGCTACCGGGAGTATTGAGGGTGCCGCTCAGGGTCAGGCTGCGTTCGCCGTCCCAACGCCAGCCGTCGGCATCGCCATCGCTCTGTGCACCTTGCGAATTGTAGGTGCGCGTGTGCAGCAGATCCTGCCCCAGGCCGGCGAGTTGCTCATCGGTGAAGCGCAACACCAGGTTGCCGTTGCTGGAGTTGACCAGTGCCTGCCCACCGGCCTGCCCCAGAAGCCCCTGTCCACCGGCACCGCTGCCCCCCAGCGAATTCAACGACGCGTTGAACAGCCCCAATCCATTTCCGGCAACGATGGCAACCATAAATTTCTTATTTCCCCGACCCAGCCAAGCCGACGTTACGGCTCAAAAACAGCGGCTCACCAAACGGTAAAACAGCGCTACTGTTAGATCTAATGCGTCGATTTCGAGAAAAGTTTAGGGGGGAGGAAAAATATTTTCTGAAGTGCCGAAATTGCTCGTTAACACATGACAGCCCGCGGACGCAGAGGCAATAATCAGCCAATGGCGCAGCCTCATTCACTTATCGTCGTCGACAAAGAACCTCATTTATGGCCACTGACAACACGTCCGCTGAACACGATCGCCTGGCGCGATTGCTTACCTTTCTCGGACATGACCCCAGCAACCTATCGCTCCTGGTTGACGCCATGTCACTGGCCATTGACCTGGGCGATCGCTCCCATGGCCAACAGTTGCTGGCGCACATAAAGACCCATGCGATAGAAGATCCCAAGGTGTGCGCTCTGGCAGCCCACCTGTCTCTGCAATCTGCTGACTACGCTGCAGCCGGAGCCTTCGGTGACAAGGCAATCCTGGGAGGCATCGAGCATTCGGCCGTCATCTTCAATACCGCATTGGGGCATTTCCACAGCGGCGACTTTGCAACGACCCATGCACTGCTTTCCCGCCTGAGCATTGACCCTCAGTGCCCACACACGGTGCTGATCATGCAGGCACGTGCGCTGCACCAGCTTGAGGAGACCGAGGAGGCCGAGACTCTGGTGGTCAGGGCACAGCAACAACAACCGGGTGACACCGACATCCGCGGACTCCTGGCTTTGTTGCAATACGAAAACGACAAGAACTCGCTGGCTCTGACGACGGCACACGAGACCCTCACGGATAATCCCCAACAACTCGAAGCCTTGCTGGCCTGTGCCTCGGCCCACTTCGAACTGAACAACATCACGGCGTCACGCAAGGCCTGGCTCCACACCGTGGAGGCTCACCCCGAATGTGGGCGCGCCTGGTCCGGGCTCGCACAACTCGAATTCAACGAACTGGAGTTCGAGCCCGCCGAGGAGCATTTGAAAAACGCGGTCCGCTTCATGCCGGACCATATCGGTACCTGGCACTTGCTGGCCTGGATCTACATCCTGCGCAAGGACAGTGCCAGTGCTCGCCAGGCACTCGACAGCTCTTATGCGCTGGACCGTAATTTCGGTGAAACCCATGGCGGACTGGCTATCGTCGATGTCATGGACGGAATGAAGGGGCGCGCCCAACAAGGCATCCGCCGCGCACTCAAACTCAATCCTGACAGTCTCTCGGCACAATACGCCGAGGTGCTTCTGCTGCAGGAGGCGGGGCAGTCCGAGGAAGCCACTCAATTGATCAACCAGGTACTTGATCGAACCCGACCGGACAGTGGCGATACGGGACGCATCCTGATGCAGAACTGGCTGAACACCCATCAGAACAAAACTGCGGACCGTCATTCGGGCCAGCACTGAATCATCGAACACGAGGACATTGAATATGCTGGATGCATCGGAGCATCTGCACCTGGCGATCCACGCCAGCCAGAATGGCGATCACCATGCCGCACTGAATTACCTGAATACGGCCCTGGAGCAAGAGCCAAACCATGCTGGCGCCCGCTATTTCCGAGCTGCCGAGCATGCTGAACTGGGACTGTTGGAGCGCGCCCATACCGGTATGATCGAAGCGCTGGAACTGCAACCGGGCATGGATATCGCCCGCTTTCAGCTGGGGTTGCTGAGCCTGCAACTGTCGAAAACCGACGATGCCCACCACGCATTCGACTTCCTTCAGCGCACCAGCCAGGAGACGAGCCTGCGGGAATTCTCAGGGGCTTACCTGGCGCTGCTCAATGACAATACCCAGGAAGCCATCGTCAAGCTGACCCAGGGCCTGAGCGATTGTCCCAACGCAGCCCTGAAGGCGGACATGAACCGCGTACTGGCGAGCCTGTCGGATACCCTGCCCGACGTGAATGGCGGTACCATTGCCGAACCCGCCGTGTTCCTCGGCGCTTATCGCGACACGTTCGAGACCCCTTGATGAGCAAAATCGATTCGACTCGCCTTTCACAGGTACTGGCCGCACTGGCTAAACCTAAAGAGCGAGTGACATCGACCACCACGAGTAGCGTCCCTCCCACCAAGGCGAAAAAAGGCACCAAGGATCTCGACGTGCTGCGTGCACGCCTGCAAAGCCGCCTCAAGAGCCTCAAGCAAAGCGCCGAGGATTTCCATGCAGCGGCACCGGTGGTCACCGTGCAAGAGATTCTGCGCTGGGAGTTCGGAGAGAGCATCCTGGAACATGCCGAATTCGGCGGCATCTCCAGGCAAGTGACGGAAACCATGCTGGAAAACCAGAAACTGGCAAAAACCATTTACGGTATTGTCGACAGCATGGTGTCACCCGACGCCTGAATGAGTCCTCTCAGTGGCGCAAACGCCGACATCTTCTGGCTCATCCACCCTCCACCGATGCCCCCATACTCTCCCACATCATCTGCTTGGCCGCCCTCTCGGTTAGAGGTGTTTGGGACGTAACCTTAAGCAATCTGCCTCAACCAATGATTAGGCGCACTGAAGTGTTGTGGCCAACTATTTCCGAACACAACATTCAAACTCAACCGCCGAAAGTCGATCCACTGATGGAATACAGCTCTGAAGGTACGCTCTTGCGCTACACGGACGGCGCGCCGTTGCTGTTTGCAGCGCGAGGCCGGCGCTATAGCCGAGTGTGTAGTCGCGGCCCGTGACGCGAGCCTGCCGAACAGCCGTATCTGAAAGTGCCATAGTGAGCTCCTGAACAGAGTCAGGCCTGGATGCTCACCTCGCTACCGATACCGCTCCCAGCGATAAACCGACTGAGTTCGAGTCCGTTTTTTGGACTCGAATGCGAAACCCAGAGCACCCGCTCAATTCAGGACTTAAATCGGTTGGTTGCCACTGGATTTCGGTAGTTTTCGCTGGAATGAAAAAAGGACCCGAAGGTCCTGTTTTCAATCGCTTGCAGAATTCAGTGGAACTCTGCAGCGCTATATTTGGAGCGGGAAACGAGACTCGAACTCGCGACCCCGACCTTGGCAAGGTCGTGCTCTACCAACTGAGCTATTCCCGCGTCTTGGTGATGCGCATTCTATAGAATCTACGCACCCCGTCAACCCCTTGATTCAAAATAGTTTTATTTCTTTTCAGGATTTTCCGAATTGAACTTCAAATGCGGCCACGCCGCCCGCAGATACTGCAGCATCGACCACAAGGTCAGCACCGCCGCCGCCATCAGCAAGGTATAGCCCACCAGGACCCAGAAGCTGAAGTCCGAAGGGTTGGCCAGCAGGATCACCAACGCCAGCATCTGCGCCGCGGTTTTCCACTTGCCCATGTTGGAAACGGCGACCTGCGCCCGCTCCCCGATTTCAGCCATCCACTCGCGCAGGGCCGAGACCACGATCTCACGACCAATGATCACCGCCGCCGGCAAGGTCAACCACAGGTTGCCATGCTCCTGCACCAGCAATACCAGCGCCACGGCCACCATCAGCTTGTCCGCCACCGGATCGAGAAACGCGCCGAACGGCGTGCTCTGCTCCAGGCGACGGGCCAGGTAGCCGTCCAGCCAATCCGTCGCCGCCGCAAAGGCAAACACCGAACTGGCCGCCGTGTAACTCCACTGGTAAGGCAGGTAAAACAGCAAAATGAAAATCGGAATGAGTACGACGCGTAGAACGGTGATCAGATTAGGGATATTCATCGGCACAACTGGCTACGAAGTTGAAGGGCATTCTACTCGCTGTGCAGGCTTGCATAAATCGACTCAGCGAGCTTTTTACTGATCCCAGGTGCTTTGGCGATCTCGTCGATGCTGGCACGGGACAGCTCCTGCAATCCACCAAAATGTTTCAATAGTTCACGACGCCGCTTCGGCCCCACCCCCGCCACCCCTTCCAGGGTTGAGGTTCGACGGGTCTTGCCGCGCCGCGCCCGGTGCCCGGTAATAGCAAAACGGTGAGCTTCGTCGCGGATTTGCTGGATCAAATGCAGCGCCGGCGAATCACCTTTCAAGGTGAATTCATGGGCCGCGTCGTTAAGGTACAAGGTCTCGAAACCGGCCTTGCGCGTCGCCCCCTTGGCCACGCCGAGCAGGATCAGGTCCGGCACCGACAGCTCATTGAGCACATCGCGGGCCATGGACAACTGGCCCTTGCCGCCGTCCACCAGCAGGATGTCCGGCAACTTGCCCTCGCCATCCTTGATCTTGCTGAAACGTCGGGTCAGCGCCTGGTGCATCGCCGCGTAATCGTCGCCGGCGGTAACGCCTTCGATATTGTAACGGCGATAATCGGACTTGATCGGGCCTTCCGGGCCGAATACCACGCAGGACGCGACCGTCGCCTCACCGCTGGAGTGACTGATGTCGTAACACTCCAGGCGCAGTGGTGGCTCGTCCAGGTTCAGTACTTCGGCCAGGGCTTCAAAGCGTGCAGCCATATGCTGACGATCCGCCAGGCGTGCGCCCAGGGCCTGTTCGGCATTGGTCACCGCCAATTGCTGCCAACGTGCCCGTGTACCGCGTACCCGATGGCTGATGGCCAATTCGCGGCCGCGCAACCCATCGATGGCCGCGATCAAAGTCGGGAAGTCTTCGTGGACCACGTTGACGATCAGTTCACTCGGCAGGTCGCGCTCGGGACTGCCGATAAAGTACTGGCCGAGGAACGCCATCAGCACTTCGGACACGTCCTCCTCGATACCGACCTGCGGGAAGAAATTCTTGCTGCCCAGCACCCGTCCGCCACGCACGCTGATCAGGTGCACACAAGCGCCGCCCGGGTTGATGAAGGCCGCGACCACGTCGACATCGCCGGTGCCCCCTTCCATGCTCTGCTGATCCTGCACCCGGCGCAGCAGCGAAATCTGGTCCCGCAGCTCCGCCGCCCGCTCGAAATCAAGGGTGCTGGCCGCCTGTTCCATACCGGCGTTCAACTCGTCGGTCAGGGCATTACTGCGCCCTTCGAGGAACATCACCGAGTGGCGCACATCCTCGGCATACACCTGAGGCTCCACAAACCCGACACACGGCGCCTTGCAGCGCTTGATCTGGTATTGCAGGCAAGGTCGGGTACGGTTCTTGTAGTAACTGTCCTCGCACTGGCGGACCAGGAAAGTCTTTTGCAGCAGGCTCAGGCTTTCACGAATCGCCCCGGCGCTCGGGTAAGGCCCGAAATACTTGCCCTTGGCTTTCTTGGCCCCACGGTGAATGCTCAGCCGCGGGTAGTCGCCGTCCGAGAGAAACACATAGGGATAGGATTTATCGTCACGCAGCAGGATGTTGTAGGGCGGCCGCCATTCCTTGATCAGCGTCTGCTCCAACAGCAACGCCTCGGTTTCATTGGCGGTGATGGTGGTTTCCACCTGGGCGATACGCCCCACCAATGCCGCCGTCTTCGGCGCCAGGCCGGTCTTGCGGAAGTAACTGGCCAGACGCTTCTTCAGGTTCTTGGCTTTGCCGACATAAAGCAGGCGTGCGTCGCCGTCGAACATGCGGTAGACGCCGGGGCGGCCACTGCAAGTCGACAGGAAGGCACTGGAATCGAACAGGTCAGTCATTGTCAGCCGGCATCGACCATGCCGTGGCGAACCGCCAGAAGCGTCAATTCGACATCACTGCTGACCGACAGCTTCTCGAAAATCCGATAGCGGTAGGTATTCACGGTTTTCGGCGACAGGCACAGTTTGTCGGAGATGATCTGGACTTTCTGGCAGCCGACGATCATCAGCGCAATCTGGATTTCACGTTCGGACAAGGCGTCGAACGGCGAGTCACTGGCCGGCTGGAACGACTTGAGCGCCAACTGCTGGGCAATCTGCGGGCTGATGTAGCGTTGCCCGGAAAACACCAGGCGAATCGCCTGGACCATTTCCGCCAGGCCCGCGCCCTTGGTCAGGTAACCGGCCGCCCCGGCTTGCAACAAGCGGGTCGGGAACGGATCTTCTTCACAGACGGTCACCGCCACCACTTTGATGTCCGGATGACTGCGCAGCAATTTGCGTGTGGCCTCCAGGCCGCCGATGCCAGGCATCTTGACGTCCATCAGCACTACATCGGGTTTGAGCTCCCGCGTCTTGAGCAACGCTTCCTCTCCCGATTCAGCCTGTCCCACGACCTGCAGACCGTCGATATCCGCCAACATCCGCGTAATGCCTGTACGCACAAGATCATGGTCATCGACTACTAGCACCCTAATCAAGCAGACACCTCACGAATTTGGTCTTATCAGGTTATTGACCACCTTAGCAAAAAACCACGGGCCTGACCTAGCTGCAAGCGTCACATAAGAGTATCAATGCGCTATAAGCGCCTGCCGGACGGCAAGCGCGCTTTGTCAGAATTGAAGTGACTCAGGAGTCACGGGGACCTGACCGGCCGTTTGCGCCATAGGGCCCGGCGGTTTCAGCCAAGGTGGTGGTCAGTCGATGGATCGCGTCCTGATCTTCCTTTTGCAGCACCCGATAGTTGCCCAACACTTTTTCTTCCACCTGGCTGAGATTATCCAGTTGCGTCGGTGTCACCTGCCCGGTCAGTACGTAAAGCACATCGACACCCCGTACAGCCACACGGGACAAATAGTCGGCCTTCGGTGCGCGGTCACCGCTTTCGTATTTGCCCTGTGCGTTGGCCTCAACGCCTCCGATTTCACCAAAAGCTTTCTGCGACAAGCCCAGCCGCTCTCTCTCTTGCCGCAGTCGCGAACCAATTCCACTCATTTGGATGTAAGATCCCATTTTAAACACCCTTAGGGGTGATATACTCAACAAGCATTAAACACATTTGAACGGTTTTGAACTATGCCCGGTATTCGCACCGCCGCACAAGCCAAGGCTTGGCTGGAACACCAAGGAAAATCGGTTCAGGAGTTTGCGCGCGAGCATGGCGTCGACCCGGCAACCACCTATCAAGTGCTCGCTGGGCGAAAAAAGGGACGGCGTGGGGAAGCCCATAAGGTCGCGGTCCTACTGGGCATGAAGGATGGAATCATCCCATCCGACACCGACAAGTCGAGTGAGTAATTCCCGAGCTGTCAGGTTCAGTATGCGCTTCATTCAACGATGCGTAGGACTATTCCTGAAGTATCGTAAGTAACAGTCATGCGCGGGTTTTAAGCCATGAGACTCATGCGCAAAAAGCACTCATCCTCACCGACTACCGTCAGGCCCTGACGCAAGTACAGCCGTTGCGCGGGGTTGCTCTTGAACACGGTCAGACGTAACTCACGACGCCTCTCTCTGAAGGCGATTTCCCGTGCCTGCCCGATCAGCCAACTGCCCAGGCCGTGGCCTCGCCCCGCCTCGACCAATTGCAACTCACGAATGTACAACGCTCGGGCATCGCGACTGAAACTGACAAAACCCAGCACCTGTTCGCCGTCACACAACAGCTCGTTCTGGCGCCCGGCCCAGGCCTGGTCAAAGGCCTCGTCCAGCCACAGCAGATCGTATTCGCAGTAGTAAACCATCATGTTCTGGCGCGTGAGCTCCCGGGCGAACGCCAGGTCCGCGCCCAGGGCCGGGCGAAAACGCCAGCACCCGTTCACAGCCCCGTCACCGACATCACCTCCCCGGACCATTGGCCGGCGACACGACGTCCGATCACCAACACATCCCCTTCCCCCTCAGCCACCACTACCCGTTGCCCGCCGGCCGCCCAGAGCGCGCTACGCCCCGCCGACTGCCAGCCTCCCGTCATACCGCCATGGTTGGCCATCAGCACCGCCATGCCGTGGTCCCGAGCATAGCCCTGCAATAAGGCAGTATCGGGTCCATAACCGTTCTCTGTGATCAATACACTGGCGGCGTAAAGGTTAGCCTCAGATTGCGCAGCCTGTAGCGGATGACTGGCGTGGGAAAAGTCAGCGCAAACTGCCAGAGCAATGCGCTCATCAGCAATTGTCAACGGCTCACCGCCGTTTCCAGGGGTAAACGCGAGTTCTTCACCGTCATGCAGATGCTGCTTGCTGTAGACCTGCAAGGAACCGTCGGCACCCAACGTCAACGCCCCGATCAGCACCGGGCCATCGATAGACAGGCGTATCGGCATGCCCACCACGGTCACCAGCTTCAGCTCACGGGCCAGCTCGCGCAACGGTGCCAGTACCGGGTCGTCCGGGGTAATCGCCAAGCCGGCCGCGAGGCTGCGCTCATAGCCGGTCAACGACAATTCGGGGAACAGCAGAAACTCCACGCCCTGCTCCGCGGCCTGGCACATGAATGCCAGGTGTCGAGCGATATTGGCCTGCAGGTCTCCGGCGATCGAGACGGCTTGGGCGGCGGCAAGGGTAAATACGCTCATGATTCAGTCCTGACAATCAGATCGGAAATATCTGTCGAGTGTGTCATAAACACCTGGCGCATTTAAGCGATAGAGCCTGCTCGCGGGCCCTCATAGAATTTTCTGATTGAACAGGCCGACACCGCTCTAGTAAGCTCGGCGACATTCACACGGAGTTGCACCATGCACCTGACTCAATCCGCCCATCGCCACACCGCCAGCGCCTCGCGCTCGGTCGCGGCTGCCCGGATGAGCACGGTCGGCACCCGCGTGAGCTTTTATTTTGGGTATTGGTTTAGCCACTGGCGCGCCTGATACCCAACCGGCGCCCACTGAATACAGGGGTCGCCTACCAGAGAATTCTCAACCCCCGGTCGGCCTCCCGACCGGGGGTTTTGTTTTTTCAGGCTCCCACATTTTGCAATCGACTTTTTAAATCAAGGAATACCGACATGAACCACTCCACCTATTACCGCTACGACATCACCGGCGCCTGGCGATTTAGCAACCTCCGCTCGGGACAGCACGCCGCCTCCGAACGGTCACGCACAGGTGGCACGCACACACTCACAGCCAGTCCGGCTGATTGTCGAACACCCCAGTAGGGCCGCGCGCGGGAAGCACCCGCCGCCAGCCCAGGAAACCCGAACATGAATTCTTCTCTCGCTGCCCTGCCGTCCTCCGTCCTGCCATCGGCCAACGAACCGTTGACCCAACGCCTGCCCAGCACGCTGCAACTCAAGCAGCACCTGCCCCTCAATGCCAGCCTCGGCGAACAGGTCGAGCGCCACCGCCACGCCGTGCGTGCCATCCTCAACGGTGAAGACCCGCGCCTGCTGGTGATCGTCGGCCCCTGCTCGATCCATGATCCGCAATCGGCCCTGGAATACGCCGGCCGACTGGCTAACCTCGCCAGCGAGGTCAGCGACCAGATGCTGCTGGTGATGCGCGCCTACATCGAGAAACCCCGGACCACGGTGGGCTGGAAAGGCCTGGCCTACGACCCGCACCTGGATGGCAGCGATGACATGGCCGGCGGCCTGGCGCTGTCCCGTGAACTGATGCGCGAGATGCTGCGCCTGGGCCTGCCGATTGCCACCGAGCTGCTGCAACCCATGGCCGCCGGTTATGTCGATGACCTGCTGAGCTGGGTCGCCATTGGCGCGCGGACCACGGAATCGCAGATCCACCGGGAAATGGCCAGCGGCCTGGCGATGCCGGTGGGGTTCAAGAATGGCACCGACGGCAGTGTCGGTATCGCGGCGGATGCGATGCGTTCGGCAGCCCATGCCCATCGGCATTTCGGCGTCGACAGCCAGGGTCACCCGGCGATCATCCAGACCGCGGGTAACCCGGATACCCATCTGGTGCTGCGCGGTGGCCATCGCGGGCCGAACTACGACGCCCATAGTGTGGCGCAGGTGCGGGCCGGCCTGGCCAAACAGTCGATTGCAGCGCGGATCATGGTCGATTGCAGCCACGCCAACAGCGGCAAGGACCCGTTGCGCCAGCCGGTAGTGTTCGCCGATGTGCTGGAGCAGCGCTTGCGGGGCGATCGCTCGTTGGTCGGGATGATGCTTGAGAGTCATTTGTTCGAAGGTTGCCAGGCACTGAGCCCGAACCTGCGGTATGGCGTTTCGATCACTGATGGCTGCCTGGGTTGGGAGGCAACCGAAACGTTGCTGCGCGGGGCGGCTGGACAGCTGCGTGAACAGCAGGTGGCAGAGGTTGTCGGCGCCTGAAACCCTGTGGCGAGCGGACCTGCCCGCTCGCCACAGGTCCGACACACCCCGCTTGCGGGAACTTTTGCCAGGAAAATCCGGCCTGAATCCGGTAATCTCGACACTTTCTTGAAAGGAGTATCACCCCATGGCCAAAGCCACTGCCCGTCACATCCTGGTTGCCAGCGAAGCCAAGTGCAACGAACTCAAGGCCCAGATCGAAGG